>Ga0081527_100074_pt1 | contig 88644 bp, 74 predicted proteins | sample HotLakmasection5_FD_70992 | JGI IMG/M metagenome (GOLD analysis project Ga0081527, IMG submission 70992) | Hypersaline microbial mat communities from Hot Lake, Washington, USA - Section #5 (SPADES assembly) (version 2) | ecosystem: Environmental > Aquatic > Non-marine Saline and Alkaline >...
GGTCGCGTTCAGATTGGGTTAAGGTGACTTTGTAGGTAATCATAGCAGTTTCTTTCAAGATACTACTTTTTACCGACATTTCACATATGACATGACACTAGGTTATATTGGAAAACAGCGCCCACAATCCGATCGTCTACATATAATACACTACCATCAGGTTTAAAATCAAAATCATGCCCCCTTACCACATCATCAATCAAATCCTGACGGGCAACGGGATCGGCGGATGTTATATCCCAGGGTTCCGTTAATGTATATTCCCAGATTTCGGTTCTATTTAAAACCCACAATTTATTCCCATCATCCCTGATATACATACCATGCGGAGCTGTTGGCCTGTTTTCTGTTTGTGACATTTCTTCAGAAATATCAAGTTCATGGACATACTCTGCTGTGTTTATTTCCCAGGGATCATCCAATGTATACTCAACAATATGACGCTCGCTTCTCCCGAGAATATAAAACTTTCTTCCATCGGGCGAGAAATGCGTAGCTCTTGAACTGAAGGTATCAGCGTTCAATTTTTTTTGGGTATACCAGGCATCTTCGAGAAGAAACTGTTCATTTAGACGTGGATAATCTCCTGAATCTATTCCAAGATATCCTTCACGAATCAACCGTTCTCGAATTTCATCTGCTCTCTGAATTTCTTCCTGGGTTATGTCTTGGGCCAATACCTCAACATTTAAAAATGAAAGAAATATTAAATATGTTAAAACAATAAAATTGATGTTTCTGAAAGCCATCTTATCGAATATTATACAGTTTACTAAAGTGCTACTCTTCATTAATATGTTTAATGCTTATTAGCCAAAAAATTATGAATGGAATAAGAGCTTAATATTCCCAACAAATCGAGATAAAATAGGTAGAATTATTACTCTAAAAAAAGTTTACATGCTTTTATCTTCATATTTTACATGTAAAACTGATAAAAAAAGTCTGGAGCTTACTTTGGCATCTCTTTTCACAAAGATTACGATCTTTAGCCGCATGAATGGTATTAAACGTTGAAAAAGCATCAATTGAAGGAAATTAAAAAAATAGTACGAGTACTCAACACCATTAAACATGTAACACCGGTTCAGTTACTTTATCTCATCAAATACAAAGTCTTTTCAGGCAAGAGTAGTATTGATTATAAAAGCAACTATGAGAAAGATGTACAGAATATCTCAACGCTGCCAATTATTGAAGAACGCACAATAATTCAGATTGTAAACGGCAGCATTAAAGTACGTCTGCTGAATCTTGAAAGAACATATTACAAGACGATCGTCTGGAACGAAAATACGAATGGCCGGCTTTGGAATTACAATCTGCGGTATGCAGACTTTCTAAAGCAAAAAAATATTCCACTAGAAAAAAGAGAGAGCATACTTATCAGCTTATACGAATCACTTAATAGTGGTGTGATAACGCCTGAGCCTTACCCCGTGTCTCTCCGTGCGATGAACTCAATAAGATTTATTTCTGACAACCATGGTAAACTGCAATCAGATAAGTACCTCATAAATTCAACATATTCAGAACTAAAGTTCTTAAATGATCATATTGAATATCACATATCGGGAAATCATCTGCTCGAAAATGGATTTGCACTGTTAATGGGCGGTACATTTTTTCAATCAGACAAGTGGGTACATAAAGCAAAGAGGATTTTAAGCAAGGAACTCGACCGTCAAATTTTACCGGATGGTGCTCATTATGAACGTTCCGTTATGTATCACAAGATTATTCTTTTCAGGGTATTGGAAGCGTCATATTTTATTACAGACGATGAGGTTTTTAAGAAAAACCTGTTGGATATAGCTTCGAAAATGGTATCCTGGCTCAATCAAATGACCTTTCAGCATGGCAAGGTAGCCCATTTCAATGACTCCACGAATGGTGTGGCGCTGCCAAACGAACAACTTCTCAATTTTTCTGAGGTTTGCGGTGTTGATAAATCAAAACAACTAAAAATGTGTGAGTCAGGCTATCGCAGAATCGAGAACGATGGATTTACGCTCATTTGTGACGTTGAAGGGATAAAGCCCACTCATCAGCCCGGACACGCGCACGCGGATTCCCTCTCCTTCGTGCTTGCGTTTAATGGCGTTCCTTTCTTAGTTGACCCTTCTGTCTCAACATACGATAACTTAGAAGTTAGAGGCTGGGAAAAATCAACGGCTGCTCACAATACAGTTACCTGGAATCTTCAAAACACTGCAGAGATTTGGGGCTCATTCAGAGTCGCTAAACGCCCCCAGGTTTCAATAACGGAGGAGAGAAATAAATCCATTCGTGCCCGTCTTATCTGTAAACTAAATCTATTTAAATCATTCATCCACTCCCGGTGCTGGACGTTCACGAACGGTGTGCTATACATTAAAGATGAAGTGAATATTCAGGATTTCGTGCAGGGACATTTATATTTGGACCCTGCAGTGAAAATTGACAAAAGTGCCGGTAATCGTGTGGTTCTATCCAACTCAGTTGTTATCGAATTCAACGATGTGGAAAAGATTGAGACAAACAGCTACCTGTTTAGCGAGGAGTTCAATAAAAGAACCCGTGCGCTGCGTATTAACTACACGTTTAAAAAATCCTGTGAACTTCATATTTATGAAGACAAGGTTGGTTAATTATTTCCTGATGAAGGCCCGGCTATACTTCTCCGTATCCTAAGCGTTTTATCTTCGTCTTCCTCTTAATCCGGACTATTCAGTAGCGTTTTTTTAGGCTGAGGTTTTCCCGAACTTTCTACGATTTTGGCCCCTTATTTCATCCGCTTACATCAAAGAATAATGGCTATATGGATTAGTATGGGTAATGGTAAAGGTACTGTGTGATCTATACAGTACACCTAGTCGATATCGTCTATTGTGAAGACTATAAATCAACCCCGTCTCTGGATTGCGGAACCGATTCATCCACTCCGACGCATTGGATATCATCAACGCTTCAGGCGACATCGAGGGGTTGAGGTCATGATCTTATCTGGAGAAAAAGGGCGTTGATTGGGACTGGAGAACAACCATCGGAAACAGTCTTGTGCTTTTGGTGGTTGATAGCCCGATGGTTTAGAGATGTGTGCCTTTTTACCTGGGACGATGCCCCAGGCTGTGTTATTACAGGCTTTTCCGAAGAGATCCCGATGGGGCAGCCTTTTTTCTTAATGGAATCATGCCTGATTTGTCAGGCTTCAAAACTCTTTTCTTCCCTTCGGGCCGGGTCTGAAAAAAACCTATTTAGCAGCAACTTACTTTCCTGATCCTGACTCATAAAAAAGGAGTAAAAAAACAAACTCTCCAAGAGTAATTCGTATTGAAGGAGCATTCAAATAACCACACCGATCAACATAGAGCCAAAATATTCTACTGTTTTGTGTTAATCTCAAACAAATACATATCCAGTGTTTCACTCTCGCATTCACATCCGGAAAATGTGCCGCCTCCGGCTCGCCAAATATCTTCAGGAGACACTATTGGTTCAACAACATGCCACTGATTCTCCAAATTGCTGTAGCGGTTCACTCCCTCCAGCGTAATATGGTGATAGGTATATACACGGCAATCCCTGCATGAGCTCACATAGGGTTTGGCATAATAAAATCTGCGCACATGCCTGATGTCCCGGTTATTTCTAAAAGTGACCTGGTTTACACGATCTCTGGCTTGTTCAGCTGAACTGTTTGCATTTGCTGAAGTCCTGAAGAACCATTCTATGCCGCCCGGTATGCGCACCTTCGTGTTTTCGATTACAAGACCGTGTTTTGGCACCGTTGAACGGTGGTATCCAAATACAGCTTTATTTTCCAGGAACACCGGGTTGTCCTCAGTAATACCAATTTCAATCACCGTATCTTTTATGTGAAATGATTCATCAGGTTCATTTCCACTAAAAGACATAAGCATATGTAATGCTTCCCCACCGCCGAAGTACATTAAATCCCGGCTTCGGTCGGCACGTATGGAAACATTTTCCATTTTTCCATTTCTCTGGTGGCCGGGCCCATACGATTGAAGCCTGATGGGCCTGCCTGCCACCGGCTCACCTTTTCGTATATGAATGTCTACGTTCTTGAAATGCAGCTCACCACCATTCCTGCTGACCTTCATAAAACTTCCGGGACTCGAATAAAAACGCACATCCTCCAAAAGGGTGTAGCCAGTACCGTCCCTCCCCGACCGTTGCCAGGCATCTATGTCCCATCCGCCCGGATTGAGCCCTCCTCCCCTTGGATGTTCCCATACTTTATCCCCATTTTGATATGCGACTTCATGCCCGATATTAAAAATCTCCACGTTCTTCATCTCAAGATAGCCGTCGAACCGACCGGCGTTAAATCCTCTTACCGATGGCCACCGCCTCCACCCCCCCGATGTACTTCCATCCGATGATTCAATTTCAATATGGGCCTCGGAATGCGAATCAGACAATGACCCATTGTTATAGATTACCGTTCCTGTGCCACCTGCTATATTTAAGAGTATGGCGGCATCACTATTTTCCCTGTGAAGAGCTCCCATAAAATGGCAGTGATTAAATTCAATGCGATTATTCCGTTGGTTAACCCGAATAACATCCCCTGTAAATGTGCGCCCGGCATCTATAGCAATACCATCGATGATGGACGGACCCTTGCCATTGAAAACCCATCTCCCTGTAATGTAAATAACTGTTTCGTCAGAGCTATATGTTTCCGTTTGGCTTCCTTTCCAGTTAACGGCATGTCCAATGGTTTTTGATCCGTTATAGTGATACGCCCGGTTTCCAAAGACCAGTTTCGCATCTTCTTCGGCCGCATCCGAAATAGCGCGGTCAATTTTTTCAGTATCCGAAAGGCCATCGTAGATACTGTCTTCTACATAAATCACTTTCCCCGTGATTCCGGATACCTTCTGATCAATGGCCAAGCCGGCAGGACCTGTTTTTGAGGAGAGCAGTGCCTTATTTGATTCCTGGAAAGTCAAACCGGGTAGAAAAACATCTACAGAAAGGTTCCAAAACAAAAGAATAGAGATGACAATATTCATCGTTTAAAAATGCTCGGTTGCTCTTATTTCATAGAATTGATTACAAGCATGAACGTTAAGAGGTACTCTTCAAATTTAAGATCGTGTAAGACCGAATACGCATGCAGCAGGTTAATCGGTAAAGATAAAATACTTTGGAACAAGGGCTTTTTCCAAAACTACTCTTTAGATAAACTACGAATTCCATCCAGCATTTTATCGGCCAAAACTTCTTTACTAAATTGAGATTTTGCCAGGCGGTAAGCATTTTTACCAAGCCTGCTTCTTAGTTCAGGTTTGTTCTTAAGTGTTAATAACGCGTCCACTAGTTCATCTGGCTCATGGGCACTCACGGTAAAGCCGATATCATGAGTCTCTAAAAGTTCCCTGATCCATCCTGTGGTGGTTTGTATAACCGGAACACCGGCCGCCAGTGATTCAAATAGTTTATTTGGAGAAGAGGTGTTAAGAAGCGGTTTATTGGCGAGAGGGATCAGCGATGCAATGGAATATTTTAAGAGAGAAACCAGTTTTTCTTTAGGCATCAGGTCAAGCATCAAAAAGTAATCCTGCAAATTTTGTTCTTCTGAAATCTCTTGCAGCTCTTCTTTTTGCTGGCCATCCCCAACCAAAATGATTTTTAAATCTTCAATACCCCGTTCTTTTATTCTTCTTGCGGCTTCTAACAGCAATCTTGAATTGTTTACTTCACCTATATTCCCTGTATAAATAGCAAACGAGGTATCTAATAAGCCAAAATGTTCAACAATTTTCTCATCTGTATGTTCAAAGAGGTCTATATTAGCCGAATTAGTAACTGAGATCGTGTTGTAATTTTTATATCGTGAAAAAATATTTTGTGCACTGCCGGGAGACAGTGTTACTATGAGGTCAGACATATCGTAACAGAACTTTTCGAATGCATACATCATTTTTTTGAGAAGCCTCGAGTTAACATACCCCATTTCGATGGCTGTATCGGGCCAAAGATCCCGTACTTCAAAAACCATCTTCTTTCTTCTTATCATTTTTGACAGCAGAGCAGGAATCCCCACCGTTATGGGTCCGGATGAGGCAACAACAACATCGTGTTTTTCTGCCATTGCAAAGTATACCGACAGTAACGAGTACTGAATAAAAGTCCAAACTCTTCGCAGCGGATGCTGCTTGTTATCTATTTTAATATTGAGCACGATCAGATGAATGCCCTCAATTTGCTGTCTTTCTATGAATTTACTGGCTTTTAGGTCCGATTTTGAATAGATACTTGTAACTACGGTTACGTCATGCCCTTTTTTTACCCACTCCTTGGAAAATTCATAAACGCGCGTTCCCCAGGATCCTTTAGGAGTACTAAAGTACTGATAAAAGTATAGTATTTTCATAAATAACAGGGTGTTCAGCTACCGTTTGAAATCACAATGTTTTCCTTTCAAAGATGCTCAATATACTTGGTTTTATCCCTGAAAATAAAACAGTGGAGAGAGAAAGATTTTTTCTGCAACTCAGAAACGACTCATCAGTTCTCTATTTATATTCGGCTTGTAACTATCAAGCATACCGCTGCTATATATACTGAGCAGATGATCCACAATTCGTACCGCTGTATTTCCATCCCACAGTTTGGGTACAGAGCCCTTTTTCCAGTTTCCCGCCTCCAAATCCTTAACAGCTTTAATGATGGCCCCTGGTGAAGTGCCTACCAAGCGGTTTGTACCCATAATAACAGTTTCGGGTCGCTCGGTATTATTTCTAAGCGTAATGCAGGGAATATTTAAGACCGTCGTTTCCTCGGTAATTCCTCCGGAATCGGTAATAACCCCAAAGGAATGTTTGACCAGATATATAAACTCAAGGTAACCCAGCGGTTCAATGATATGCAGTTTAGAGTGGTCGATATTAAGCTGATCCAGAATTTTTTTTGTCCGGGGATGAGCCGGGAACACAATTTTTATCTTCTCTAATGATGAAGTAATACTGTTAAGAAGCAGTTCCAGCTGGTTCCTCTCGTCAACGTTAGAAGGCCTGTGCATGGTCATAACCGCATAGTTGGAAGGCTTCAGGCCCGCACTGTCCCACACCTCCGGTTTTTTCAGGTGATTGATGTTCTCCAGCAGGGTATCAATCATTGTATTGCCGACATAAAATATCTGATCGCTCTTTACGCCCTCCGAAAGAAGATTTTGATTCGCATGATCAGAGGTGGTAAAGAAAAAGTCGGTAATGCTATCGGTAACCATGCGGTTAATTTCTTCAGGCATGGTCCAGTCTCCGGAACGGATGCCCCCCTCCACATGGGCTACCTTAACGTTCATTTTCTTGGCGGTTACAGAACAGGCCATGGTTGAAGTTACATCGCCAACCACCAGGCATAAATCCGGCTTAGATTCTGCCAATACTTTTTCATACTCCACCATTATCTTAGCGGTCTGTTCTGCCTGACTGCCGCCTCCGGCGCCTAGATTTTTATCTGGAAATGGAATATTAAGCTCTTCAAAAAACGTACCGCTCATTTTTTTATCATAGTGCTGGCCGGTATGGATCAGCCGAAAATCAATGGATACCCCTTCACTCTTTTTTTTCTGAATTTGATGAATAATCGGGGCGATTTTCATAAAGTTTGGGCGGGCACCTGCGATGATATCTAATAACATAAGGTAGTGATCTTTAAATTGAGTGAATCGTTATTAAATTGATTTTGATTCTTTTAAACCCTTTTGAAAAAGATACATATGCTTTTCAGTCATATTTTCGACGGTGTATTTATTTTTTGCAATCTTATGGATTTGGCTTCCCTTCTTTTCATAAACAAACGGGTTATTAATCAAATTACCTAACAGGGAATCAAGAGCCTCTTGATTTTCGAAATCAACAAAAAATTGGTCTGATTCTCTGGCGAGTTGAATTTCAGGAGCATGTTCAGAGACAGAATCAATGATTAGCGGGCGATTATGAGTTGCTGCATTCATCACTAGCAGACCTGCATGTCCAGGGTTTATTACCAGATTTGACCACTGAAAATGCTCGATCAACTCTGATCCATGAGCAGCCGGGTAGAACTCCACGTTTTCAGGAATACCCATATCCTTAAAGTAATCATCCATTCCAGGGCCAACCAGTCTGATTATCACATCTTTTCTTCTCTTGGCAAGTTTTAAAGCTAACTCCAATTTTTTTCTTTTTTGAGGTCTTCCTACAAATAGAAATTTTAATTTATTTGTAACCAAATTAGGTAGTTCTATAAAATCATCTTTAGAAAATTGGCTATTATTAAAACTAATAACATTCTTATGATTTATTTTATTGACAATATCTTCAGTGTAAACAAGGGCTCCGCACGATTTTTTAATTAAGTATAACTTGAGTGGGTTTAAAATTTTATTTTTTCCAAACACCTGCCCCCACCATATCCAAGGCACATTTTTTTTATTACGATAAAAGTCAATTATTCTTTTTGGAAATCGCAAATTTAAACTTACACACAAAATTTGCGGAGAAATAGAATCTACAGTTGTTTGGAATTCATTCTTTGCTGAAAATACTGTACGGTTATTGCAATTCAATTCAATGTAATTATAGTTACATCGTTGATTTGGAGGTTGTAGTTTAGACAACTCACAAGGATGTGCTATTACTGTTAATTCGCATTTATTACCGAGGCAACGCAAAAAACTTTCTCTATAATCGGGTGCATTATCAAGCAGAAGAATTACTCTCATGTATCTGATTACTTACCTTGTAATTTAAAAGGTTGTTTTACCTTAATATCCTCCACAACAATGATTATTGTAGTAGCTAAAACAAAAATCATTCGGGAATCAAAAAATGTGCTTGATTTTGAAAATTCAAAGATTAAAAAAAAGTAGCCTGCAAGTAATGGAAGCCACAATTTTGATTTTAAACGGTTGTTGCGTAGTAACTCAATAGTCCTGATAATCGGGTAAAAAATAACTATCAGTAAAAAAACAAGAGCTATAACACCGCCATCCAGCATTACTTCCAAAAACATATTATGCGGATAATAATTAGCCTGGTCGTACGAAAGTATCCCGCTGCTTCGTAAACCAAAGCCAATAAATGGTGAATCCAGATAACTGATAAAAGAGTTTGCCCATAACTCGGCTCTCTCCCCATGTACTAACTCGCCTCCAAAAAAAAGCCTTCTCATTTTGTTGGCTGTTCTTTCAATCTGTAGAGCAGCAATAATTACAAGTATAATTGAGGTTACACTAAAAATTCGAAGGCTTTTATTTTTGAGCCACTCCTGAAGTGAGTAACTCTTCGGATTAAACGAATAAAAATAGTAACCTAAAATCATCATACATATTCCAAAAGCTATAAGAAGAGCGCCCCGGGCTCCCCCAAATGCAAGTCCGAATAACAGAAACCCAGTTATCGCTAAATATCTTTTCCGTTTTACATCTTCAAAAAAAAGTAGTTTTGTTACAGCAAATATTGTCCCCAAACCCATTAGCTGTGGCCTAACTAACGTATCGCTAAGTCTATAACCGCTAAAGTTTCCCAACCTTAAGTACTCAGTAAATAGTGTTAATGCTGCTATAATAGCAAAGAAGATCACCCAGTTTATAAAATGGTGCGTTGCTCTCTCATTTACCGATATTATTACTGAAACTACAGTAATAATTATTAGAATTATCTTTAGAACAGCATCACCAGCTGATACTTCAAAGGGATTCCATATCGCTGAAGCTAATAGGTAAACAAAAAGTAAAGCAAGAAAATAAAAATGTCCGGCTGTATTCAATCGAATTGATAACGTTCCTTTCGAATAAACCTTCAGCGAACCAAGCCCAAACATCATCATTATGGGTATCAATAACCCGATGCTTGGAATTGGAAATTGCGTGCGCAACATTGGCATTGAGGCAAGTAGTGCCAATGAAAAGCCAATTAGATAGTCGATATACTTAAATTTTATCAAATCTTTTTATTTACAAATGGAAGAATCTAATCAAAATTGTTATAGGCGTTATTGACTGTTTCCTCAATGCATGTAAGTTGATTCCGCAGTTGAAAACCGTTTATAACTGTTTCTTTTCCTTTTGCACCCATTTCTATTCTTAGCTGGTGGTCCATGATTAACTGCTCGATTTTTTCAACAAATGAAGACACAGACCCTGGAACTGCAAGCAGTCCGTTCTCATCATTCAAAATTTCAGATGGACCCGTTTCACAATTTGCAGCAATAACAGGAATACTCAGAGCCATCGCTTCAAGTAAAACATTCGGAAATCCTTCACTTCTGGAAGGAAGTACAAAAATATCAGCTTTTGACATAAATGGGAAAGGATTCTTTTGTTCCCCCACAAATGTAACATTTTCAGCAATATCAAGTAATTTTATCTGTGTAAAATACTCCTGTTTTTTATCACCATCACCAATAACTGTAAGGTGCAATTTCCTGCCGTTTTTTATGATCTCTGAAATGGAATTCAACAAAATGTCGAGGCCTTTTCTATGAATCAGCCTTCCTACAAACACTATATTAACTGTTTGATTCTTTAAAAGTACTTTTGGAAGTAGTTCTGTTTCTTCAGAGTACTCAGTGATCTTATACACGTCAATGCCATTATGGACCACCGATATTTTATCTCCATCCGTTTTGAGCCATTTTATACAGTTTTCTTTTGCTTTGTGAGACACAGAGATAATGTGAGTCGCTTTATTAACGAAATATTGATGGATTTTTTTCTTAAAAAATGTGTGCCCTGACAGATCTATAGACCCTGATAAAAAAATCACCGAAGGTATGCCTAGCCTCATTGCAGCAGCAGTGGTAATTGTATTTGTTGACCATGCTCTGCTAATCACAATGTCTGCCCGAAACTTTTTCAGGGACTTTCCCAGGAGGTTTACGTTTATTAATATTTTTAATGTTGAATTTTTAGAATGTAGGTACTTAACGGGAACATCAAATTCTTTCTGCATGATGTCGTTTTTCTCTATACAAAATACGATTACATTGTGACCCGCCTCAGAAAGGTAATTAGCTATATAGCTCGCCTGTCTTTCGGTACCACCCGCTTTTAAGTAAGGAAGCACAATAGCGATATTCATAATTCTAGTACCTCATTTATTGTCTTTTTCCACCGATTCATGATAATCGATTCAGAAAAACGTTCTCGTACTGTTACAGCATTTTTTGCTAACGACGACCTCAACTCATCATTTTTTTTCAATTCATTAATATGGTACGCTAAAGCTTCCGTATCACAAACCGGAACAAGAATGCCGTTTTCGAGATGAGTAATCAACTCAGAAGGGCCCGTGTTGCAATCGAATGATACGGTGGCACAACCCGATGCCATCGCTTCAAGAAGAACGTTTGGAAATCCTTCAAATCTGGAACTTAGTACAAAAATTTCTGCGCGCATGTACCAGTCGTTTATGTTACCTGCACGTCCGGGTAAAATAACATGCTCTTCAAGCCCGTAGTTTGCAATTAGATCTTTAATATTCTGAGTAACTTTATCAGATTCACCTTTATCATCTCCCAATATCACAAGTTTCCAGCGTTCACCATCTCTTAAGAAATTCCTCGCAGCCTCAATCAGCATATCAAACCCTTTTTGTGGTTTAAATGACCCTGCCGCCAGAATAAGGTTCTCTTTCTCGCCCAAAAAATTTTCAGGATTTATATACGGTGCCTGAGCAGGTATCGGCCACTCAATTGAATTAGGAATAACTATCACATTATCAGATTTCGTTACCTCTCTAATCCATTCGGCGATCCGTTGAGTCTGTACAACATGTATTTCCGCAAACTTGTAGACATACTTTCGTATAAATTCCCACATTCCGTGATTTTCGCGCAGCGGCGGATAGTTTCTTTCGGAAACTATAATTTTAATATTTAAAAAGATTCTTGATAATAATGCTATAACCGAATAGCGCGTCATAAAAGAAATAACCAAGTCTGGTTTATTGACTTTTAATAATTTTCTGAATTGTACCACCCGCCTGATATTAGCCGTGAATTTACCCCATCCCGAAGTTTCACCTTCAAGATTCATTGCCACACGCTTAACATTCCCATCCAAAACATAAAAATCTCTGTCAGTTCCGCTCAAAGTTGCAACTGTTACATCATACTCACCTGTACCAGACAGGTATTTGCTCAAATTTACTGCAACTCTTTCTGCCCCCCCTCCTGTCAGGGAACCTAAAAAAATAAGAATCGTCTTTTTCTCATTTTTATTATTCAAATCTAAATTTTTCAATTTCTTAACGCTTTCCAAATTTTTCAACGGTATTACCTAAATATGACATTGACAGTCCAAAATACAGAATCAGGGTCCGTAATATCCCGTTTCTCCGAACCGTTTCTTTAAACACATCAAAATAACCCGATGGACTATCCTTGTACTCTAATGATGCAAATGAGAAGGCATTTTGGGAAAGTGCAACTGAATCTATAATTCGAGAAATTTGAAGCCCTTTCTCTAAGTCATCTTTTTCATCCAGGTTTAAATCCGTCAAAGCTCTCTCAGCTTTTTCCTTAAACATCCTTTTATCGATTCGTACGTCCATTCCTGTTGCCATACTATCATAAATACCTTTTAAAATAACCTGATAGTCGGGGTCGGCTTCTCTGTTACGTACCGCCTGTTTTAAAATCGTAGGCAGCTTTTCGATGTGTTTTTCTGCATACACACAAGCTTTTCTGTAGATGTCAGCATAGTACTGCTCAACATCATGCAGAGCAATCGCCGGTGAAATATATCTTGCAGGATGTCCCGCTTTTCCCATTCGTTGAATGATATTGGTTTCAGGCCGTATATGGTCCTTTAAAGATCGAGATATATCATACGCCTTTTCAAGGTGTTGTACCCTGTAAAGTCTGGGTCCACCTCTGCGAACTTCACCATAAAACTTATCATAAACTTGCCCCTGTATCTGGATAAAATGATCCGGCATTTTTTCGGCTTCACGATAATATGGAGCCAAAACCCCCGGTAGCAGCAGCATATCAGCGTCAAGAGTTAACAACCATATTGCCTTCGATTGCGTAGCGACCTGAAAACAGGTTTCCAGTGCTCTTTTAAAAGGAGTTTCGTGTATAACTACTATTTGATCTCGTGATAAACCCTGATCCAGTGCCGACTGAATACAGTCTTTTTCCGTTCGTTCGTCAGCCGTACGTACAGTTACTATTAATGATGGGTAATCGCTCATAATTTTTTTCAATACCGAAAAAGCTCTATCAGAAATAAGCTATATTTTAATCAAAAAGCCTTCCTGAAAGGATAAGAACATAATAATATTTAAAAGTATATAAAATAATATATTATTTAATCAATCAATGGCATTGATTCATTGAATGCAACATCGTTACCGGAAGATACCGGAGATATCAAATATTGGGTTTCTGGCATTATTTCATTCGATGTATAAATATTTATTTGAAAGGTATCCAAAATGGTTTGAGCACTGGTAAGCATATCTCCGTCCGTCTTCTGTTTCCATTTGGTTACTAACTCACTAAAAGTAGCCTCCCCCCTATGTACGTTTTTTAAAAGCTCTTTATTAGCATCTGTTGATTTTCCGGTAGATCCGGAGGGTGTAAGGCTTCTTGAAATCATTTTAGGAATATCCGGAAGATTAAAATAATCAGCGATCTTCTGAATAACCGGTTCACGATTCATCACCAACTCCTCGTAGGTGACTATCAGATGCTTATCACTATTTTTAAGCAGCAGTTTATTTTGGAAGCACCAGCTCACAACAGATTTTTCAAATACGGTTCCGTTTATCCAAATATCTTTTGCTAATTTTAGTTGATCCGATGTAAACTGAGAAGTAACCTCGGAATTGAGAAAGGCTTCATATCTTGGCAACTCCTCTCTGGAAAGGGAAACAGGTATTGGATGCCGTAGTAAGATCACAGCTCTGCCTTGTAAATCTTTACACAAGTCATTTACTCTATGCTCCATCCCGTGCAGTAACTTATAAGCAAGCCGGTTGGTGAAAAGGTGCCATGTGTGTGAAAAAGGTTTTTCCCGTTTAAACCGGGAATCCACCTTAAGATTGTAACTGAACGATTGCAGGTACTGCACTACTTTTTCATAGTTTTTTTCCGAATAGATCTCATCCCAGCGGCTCATACGAAGTGTATCTTTGATGTAGTCTCTGCGAAGATTAAGCGGCTCCCTCACCGGGAGAATTCCGGGTTGCTCCGCAATCATCTCCATCAACAAAGTTGAACCACTCCGCGGAGTTGAAAAAATAAGAAGGTTTTTGCGGCCCGGAAAATGAATATTTGCAAACTTTCTAAGTGTATATTTATTATTATTTTTCAGCATTAATATTCTAAAATTTATCCTATATACTAAAAATACTTACCAATCTCAGTTCGGTTGAAATCTTATTCATTTATTCAACACGAAGTATCCCGTAAAATGGGGCGTTGAGCATGAGTGATCTACGCGAAGTGAGATACAGAAGGGTATCCATTTTTTTCGCATTCAGAAGAATAACCCGGAATGTCTCCCATTTTTTCCCGTAAATCCCGCCTGGAATGCGAGAAGTTTTGAAGTCATTATATAAGAATCGTTCTCAGGTTATTAAACAAACATACTAATTATTTTCTGACAGTGAAGATACTTATAAATGAGCGAATTCAACATGGAAAGATGATTTTTTAAAAAGAGTTCCTCTTTTATGATTATTTTTATCTATCTGAAAATCAGAGTCGTATTTTAGCGCGGTCAGGCTAATTATTTTATACTTAAAAATGTCAGTTAACAAGAGCCATCTAGCATTAGATAAAAAACTAACTATCTGTATTGTTAATACACACTTTCAGGATACCGTTGGCGGCAGCCAGCTTCAGTGTCATATCATTGCAGAAGAACTGCAAAAGCGAGGACATTCGGTTACATATGTTGCCATAGACGGACACTCGCAGGTATATAATACACCCTATACAGTTATTGGTGTAAAACGGAATGGTTATAGGGTCGGGAAAATAATTTCGGGTATAAAGCCAGACATACTATACTGGCGCTTCAACAAAAAGTTTTTTTTAAAAAGTGTAAAAACAGCGGCTGAGAATGTAGGCAGGGTTGTTTTTGCCGTTTCCAACATCCGGGACCTCCAGCCTTACTCTGCTGTTCTTAAAAAGCCATTTACGTTTGGTTCCATCAGGCAATTTATTCAAAAAAATTTAGTGAGCCGTTATAACCATTTTGGGTTTTCTTATGTAGATGGCCTCACGGTGAATAACAAAAACCAGCTTGAAATGAGCCCTGTTTCACCGAGTATTTACATACCCAATGCAATTTATACCAAAACAGCCCATTTTAAATGGCCAAGGCCCTACGTACTCTGGGTAGCTAATATTAAAGACCGAAAACAACCGGATGTATTTGTCAAAGCTGCTGCAAACTTTATGGGAAAAGGGATCGACTTTTTGATGATGGGCAAACTCGAAGACGAAAAGTACAACTGGTTAAATAATAATGAGCACGTACCAGCAAACTTTCATTATCTTGGTACTCAACACATTGACGTTGTAAATGGAGCTCTTAAACACAGCCTTTTCCTTGCAACGACATCAACCCCAGAAGGATTCAGTAATAATATTATACAGGCCTGGTTCCAGCAAAAACCGGTTGTTGCGTTTGAATTTGACCCCGGTGGATACATTAATGATCATAATCTCGGGTTTGTTTCAGAAGGCAATATGGATCAATTTATGAACCATATTGAAGTTATGATTACAAACGAAAATTTACGTAAAGAGGTGGGTAGAAGAGCCTTTAAATTTGCAAATGATCACTTTTCTACGGAAAAAACAGTAAATGCTATCGAGAACTTATTTTTTCAAATCTTATGACTCCTGCTTACTTGTTATGTCAGAAGTCCAAACATAATCATTATTAATTTTTTTTATACTCGGTGGTAAAAAGAACCACGGAATTTCCCACTCATTCCTTTTCAGCCATCTATAATCATATTTTATTTTAAGTTCCTTATTCGCTTCTTTTTTCATCCGGTTTCCTAAAATGTTAATACTGTTGGTTTCTCTTGAATTCGGCTCACCTTTTAATCGCACTGAATGTTTAAGATTGTTTTGAGACACTTCATGATCTATACAGAAAAGATCGTATGAAATATGATGATGATTGATATTCATTAATTTCAATTCCTTGTGATAAGATTCATATGTTTTGAACCACTTCCAGGCCAGTCTGTATGCAAAAGCGAAAGGAATTTTTCTGCTCTTTCTCTTGTAATTATCAACCATCGATACAATCCAAGATCGGACATCTTTATAAACAATCAATACTTCAATACAATCGTGATATTTTTTTGACAGTATTCTTAAACCTTCCAGGTTTTTTGAAGAATCAATAACTGTTTCATACTCTGAAAAATCACTTGAATCAAAAAGATATTTATACATATCAAGATATTGATCCTCCGCATTGCTAAACCTGGAAGTTCTTGAATAAATCTCTTTCCAAAACCGGTTTGTTTTTATTAAAGATTGATCAAACTCAGACAATTTTTGAAGTCCATTGTTTTGAAAATTACGCATTGCTTTGTACGCTTCTCCAATTCCAATAGAATTTTTATAGGAAGAAAGATAGTATTCCATCAGAGTCGACCCGCTGTGCCCGGGGCAAAGGATATAGATGATTTTTTTATTAGCCATTCTGAATTTTGTTAAAAACTAAACTGGTTTTCTGAATATTTAAACTACGCACTAAACCTGTTTCGACTTGAAAGTATATTTGATTTGTAACCTTTATACTTAACTCACTTTCTCAACAAGAAAAGTGACTTGCTGATCAGGGAAACCGTTTTTCAAAAGGCCGTCAGGTAGAAGATTTCTAATCCCGCCATTTTCCTTTTCACTAATGAATTTTGCATTAAAGCCAAATTCATTAAATAGTTTTTTCAGCGCTCTGTTATCTCTATAAAATGTTTTTGAAATTGAGTAGTCGTAATACACCTGAGCCTCCTGAAAAAAGTTTTTACCGGCAACCTCGGGCCAATTTTTTTGAGGTTTCATCTTGACAAGCATCATCAGAAGTATCCAAATTTTTCTAAGTGCATTCTTTGGTAACCAGTGTACCAAAGGCATTCTTAAATGGCCTTCCATTAACATTTTTGAGGCTGGAAATACATGGAATCCAACCCCTCCCTTGCAAAGTAATCCGGACTGACTTCTAATAACTTTTTCCACCTCTTCCACATGCTCAAAAACTTGCTCAGAGAAAACAACATGAAAAGAATTATCCTTAAATAAATTTATATCGTTTAAATGCATCAGCCTTTCTTCCGGTACATACCCAAACGTCTTGAATAAATCGTAACCATTTTTCATGACGGCATGATCAATATCTAAACCATATGCGGAATATCCTTTTTGCAAGAGTTTGAGTACCGAGATGCCTCTGCCGCAACCCCAATCGAGTATTTGTAAGTCTTCTTTATTAATAGTTGGGTTGTTTACCAGAAAAAGATCGATTTGCTCCATCAGTCCCGGATTCAGTTCAGAACTATCAAATTCTTTTTTTGTCAGAATGTTATGTTTTGATGACATATTGATGGATTAACAGTAGATGTTTTAAAAAATAAATGATCGGTATGAAGGTATTTATTTTTGGTAAGTTAATTTGTATTTCTTTTCGTTTATCAGACAAAAAATTACATTCTTGTATGGTAATAAAACATATATTTATTAAATACTAAAACTAAATGTATAGTATCTGTTTTCCACTTTTGCATCCTTCTATATCCAGTTCTTCCATTTTAAGACTTTTTTTGGTGCGACTAATGGTCCATTGAAACCAGAAAGTGTTTAGATTTACTGCTGTTTTATTTTTTCATTTTATAATGGAACACCACAGCATAAAAATGAATTTTTTATTTTCCGTCTAAATCAAACCATCTCTATGTCCAAAGCGATATACGTCTGCAGTAAAAAAAAACTAAATAGTATTCCAGAAAAACTTAAACTACATTCAATTTGCAGTCAACTTACGCCAGATTTTATTAATAATTCCTGCAACCATACTCTGTATACAAATAATCATATCTCCTGGGCTGTATGGAATGACATAGAAGACAATCGGAAAAAAATTCCTCATCTCTTTTTAGGATATACATTTGAGCAAATAAGGGAAGAATGGACGAAAACAAAAACAACAACTCCTGATGGAAATTATGCAATCTTTCGTTCCAGTTCAGATTGTATTGAAGTTTTAACTGATGAGCTAGCCACCCGAACTATATGGTACTACCACCATCATGATCTTTTTATTGCATCCACGTCTCAAAGAGCTATTATCATGTATCTGCAGAGTTTTGAATTTAACCCACTGGCAATGAGCTGGATGCTTTCCAGTGGAACGCTTGGGCCAGAACACTCGTGGGACAAACGTATAAAACGATTAGACATAAGTTCTACACTCACTCTGAATCGGGACACCTGGAGTATCGATATCCATCAAAACTGTTTTCAAATGTCGGCTTCTGAAAACGACACTGCAATCGTTTCCAGTGTAATCGAAGAAAATATAACCGAATCCATTCGGCATTTAGAGCATTTGGACTACAAAAAATGGGTTCTACCACTTTCAGGTGGCTACGATAGCAGGGCACTCCTTTTCTTTATGAAAGAATCGATCAAACTCCCATCCTATTTTAAAACAATTACCTGGGGCATTTCAGATTCAAAGGATACTCCCGAATCCGATACAGTCATTGCTAAACGTTTGGCTTCCAACGTTGGCGTACTGAATGAATTTTATCCGATTGATACTTCGAATGAACCATTATCTTTAATCACCGAACAATTTCTATGTTTCGGCGAAGGGCGAAACGACCATATGAATGCCTATTTGGATGGCATGAAATTGTGGGAATTCCTGTACGAACAAAAAATTAAAGGCATTATTCGCGGAGATATGGCTTTTGGCTGTCCGGAATGTAAATTTGATAAATTTGCCCGCTTCTATAATGTGTTAACCACGTGTGATGATTTTGCGAATTTAAGAAAATTCCAAAACGATTATGAGCTACCTGCACAGAAAATACCTGAAAAATATCGTAAACAGGATGGAGAAACCACCCAACAGTACATGTACCGCCTTCACAGTATACATAAAGTCCCGGTACTTCTCGCTGCCCTTGCAGACATTAAATATTCATTTTTGGAACAGATCTCACCGTTCTTGTCTAAACGAATTTTAAAAGCAGCTCGTACCCAACACGACAGTCTGCGTATGAATAAGCAACTCTTTAAAAACCTGGTTTTAAAACGTTCGAAGGGTATTCCAATAGCTACATCCGGGGCAACGGAAAAAATGATTGAATATTTATCAAGAGGTGAGATAAAAAAAGAGATCTCTCAGTTTTTAGAGCAATACGGAAAAGATATTGTGAGCCCTGAGATGATTCATACGGTAATCTCTCAATACAATCAAACCGAAATAAAGAGACCTTTTACACAACGTCTCAAAAATGCTTTCACAAAAACTCTTCCTAAAAAGTTGATTAAAAAGCTGGCAATTGTAAAGAATAAACATGCAGATTCTTATGCAAAACCTAATTTAGATATCGAGTTAATCGCTTTCAGACTCTATTTAACTGTAAAAATGAAAAAACTTTTAAAAGAAGACTCCTCGTCAATCCAAATGGAATAAGGCAGTGACTTAAAGCTCTTCCCTTTATTCTAAAAAGGGATTAAACCTTTCAGAAAGTACAGCTACTGGTCTTGCAGATTTCATGTCAATGCCAACAACTTTAGGTAATGTTCTGGAGCAGTGTCGAGACCACAATCCATAAGTATTCGCACCCGCTAAAGTTATAGCAATTAGATCATTCTCTTGAACTGTTGGCAGCTTAATACCTTTTGCAAGATAATCTCCGTTAAAACACAGCGGACCAGCTAAATCTGTACTCTTCAAGGGGCCATGAATTTTGTCACCACAATTTTTTAGTGCATTAAACTCGTATTTCTCTGCTGATGTATAAGCCTGCCTCATAAAAAGATCGGCACCCACATGCAGGTATACGATTTGCCTGCCATGTACACTTCGCACATACTCCACTTTAGAGAAAACAATCCCGTTGTGAGCGTGAATCCAATGGCCAAACTCAGTGATAATTTTGTAATTACACCTGCACTGTTTCAGATAATTTTTAACCTCAGAGGAGTAAGTTTTCATCATAGCAGCTGACTTTTCAATGTCACTGCCGGCAGATAACCCGCCCCCTATATTGACCGCGCATATTTTTGCAGACTTTGATCTTTCCCTTGGTTCGTTTAAACGTTCAGCTAACTGCAATACTTTTTTAATACCCTGTAAAGTGCGGGAATAATCGTCTACTTTTGAACCGGTGTGCACGTGAAGCGTAGATACATTGTGTTTTAAAATAGCTGCTTTAAGTGTTTTCTCTTCAATGTGGCTTCCAAACTTGGAATACTTACCACTTACGTTATATAAAGAATCATCATTCGAGCTCACAACCGGATTTATTCTCAGTCCTGCGTGTTTAAATGCTCCCGGTGGATATCTCTCCAATTCCTGAATACAGTTCGCATTGATTTGAATATCGGGAAAGTGAAGAGCACAATACTCAATTTCTCCTTTTGTTTTTACAGGTGAATTATAAACAATGTTGTGATCTGGCACCCCAGCCTTTGCAGCCAGCATCACCTCCTCAAAGGAGGCTGCTTCTAATCCATAACCGAAAGTGTGAATTGCCTTCAATATTTCGGGATGTGGATTCGTTTTAATAGCGATAGTATGTTGGGAGTGAGTCCCATTAAAACACGATTGAAGAAATTCAAGCCTTTCTCTTATCCCGTCTATTCTAAAAAGAATAATTGCCGTATCACCTGCAGTAATAAGGTCGGCTTTATTAATAATTTTCCAATTATCAGATGGATCTGAGAATGTCATTCAACAAGCTCCCTGGTATAAAACTTAATCTGATTTAGGTTCTCAAGAATAAATTCAATTTTACTAAAAATAAGACTCAGATCTGATTCCACCTTCATTTTAATTATTTCATCATCAAGCCTGGATATGTCGGATATTAAAGTTGAACTTATGGCAAGCCTGAGGCACGCTTCCACATTACCATTTTCGTTTTTTCCTAATTTCACCGGTTGCCCAATCAATACAGGGATTTTTAGTACCCTGTCATTAACTCCAAACATTTTTTCTAAATCAACATATAGTGCATTATAAACATCTTTACACTCACTGTAATTAAGAAAAGATCCATTTCTATGCCTTATTTTAAATGAAAATATAGATTCACTCTCAAAGGGGCTGAAACCTGAACGGTGCTTTAGGATACGATCCTCGCTATCGGGATCTACCATCTCAATGAATTGAACCTCGTCTAATGTATCGCGAATTGGACCACGAATCAGATTCATTATTTCATTTAAACGGTTATTATGAATTTGAAAAATTCGATTCATTTCGTAAAGGGCGGCTTTCCATCGTAAAAGTAACCCTAAATTGACGGTGCGATTTAATTTACTAACCGCATCTGCCCAAGTGCCAGGGAATTCAAATGGTGTAAAAAAATCGCTAAACTCAACTGGTAAGGTTAAATTTTCCAGACGTTTTCGACTTATTTTTTCCGGAACTAATATAGCCCCCGAAAAAGGAGGCCCGGAAAAAAACTTTGAACCTGTAATCATCACTGATGCTCCTAGTGCAAGATATTCATTGACCGATCGAATAGAAATTCTGCCCTGGCAGGCATCTACCACCCACTCAACGTTATCTCCGTATTGCTCAACAAGTTTGTGAAACAAGTTTATAGGAGGGCTGAGAACTCCCGTTTTTGATCGATGAATAAGGTGCACTATCGGACGTAAACTTTCCGTAAACGAATGTTCCACCTCCTTTTGTATATCCCTGTAAACTTCATATCCATCCCTCACTTTACCAGAGTTAGTTCGGATTGGAATGTTACTTATCGCGATGTTAATGGCCTCTAAACCAAGAATTTTATCACCTTTCATTCTTGAATCTCCAGAGGCAGTTAATGATGAAAAATACCTTCCTTCAGCTACCTGATCTATTCCACTGCCAACTTCGTTTGAGTCGAGAATGATATTACGTACTCCTTTGCTATTCATTGCAGCGGCCATCAGTATAACAATGAGTTCAACATCCGTCCCGGAGGCACCAAATACTACATCTGTTCCCTGATCAAGTTCATAGAAATTTGACAGGCTACTTCTCATTTTATTAAACTCGTTTTCAAAAAAATCAACATCAAACCCTACATTTGCCAGGCGAATTTTATGCAAATAGGCTTCAATATAAGAATAAGCCTGTGGCGAAATATTACTGCTGGTGCACGAAGAGTAAGATATGGTATACTTGGGATATGGAATAGATCCATAGCTATTTAATCCACTGGATTCCTGCAAAGTAATCCTGTGATCTCCACCGGTTGTCATTATTTCTGATGCAGACCTGTTAAGAATATCCTTATTAAATAAGGGTTTGTGTTTCATTTAAACTTTTTTATTGATAGGATAATTTTAAAGCACTAATGTAAAACTTAATCAAATATAATCATAAACAAAGCGAACAGGTAGCAAGTAATCGCCAATGCATCTGCCATCTAGATAAAAGCATTCTTAATACCACACATAAAAAAGTTAAATTATACATACTTTTTTTAAACACAAACTTGAAAAGAATATGTCAGACGTTTTATGAGTTCATATCAAAACACCCAGCCCCTGTTCACCGTTGTGATTCGATCCGCTGGAGAACGAACTACAAATTTGTGTAAAAATATTGTTTGCGGGGAAGTCAAAGAAGACCTTGTTCATTTGGTTAAAGAAACGCCATTCGAAGAGGCCCTTAAAGCCAGCTATTCAATCGGAATTAAGAGTAATGCAAAGTGGCTAGTTACCATAGATGCCGACGTTATTCCAAAAAAAGGCTTTACTAAAGAATTAAATTCAATAATTCAAAATGTACCTGACAAACTATTCTCATTTAAATTGATGATCTTCGACAAATTTTTCCAAAAACACCGGCTGGCAGGTTTCAGGGTATATCGGTGCAGTTTATTGAAAGAAGCACGATCTCTTGTTCCAGAGAATGGAAAGCAAATACGCCCAGAACAATACACCGTAAACTTGATGGAAAAAAGAGGCTATAGAACTAAAATATTTGACTACGTAGTTGGCCTGCATGATTTTGAACAGTTTTATGAAGATATCTATCGTAAGGCCTTCTTTCACGCAACAAAACACCCACACCTTATTGCTGAGAATCTCCCCCTTTGGAAAAAAAAATCGGAATTTGATGATGACTTTACTGTCATGATGAAGGGTTCTGTTGATGGGCTTCTATCCAGTGCAAAACCAACAGCTGATATAAATTTTTTTAAAGAACGCGCAAAAAATGCGCTTGAAGAGTTGGGTATTCATGAAAAAAAGCCTGTTCAATTAATCCTTTCAAAAAGCATACAGGAGGTATTGAAAAAAAATGGTGAGTTTTACAAAGATTACTCATTAAAAGCGGCTAAAGAGAAAGTAGGAGTGTACGGATATGTAAACGGACTGATTCACCATCTGGGGTATTTACTCGAAACAACAGGCAGTGTTATCCAAAAAAAAATTGAAGGTAAATGAATATCTCATTTGTGAATTACTATCTTACTTTTTCAGATAAAAAAGATATAGCCTCTTCTGCAATCTTCCGCGTTGTTTTGCGTGCATCAAGACGTAAAATGGGTATATTTTGTTTCAACAGATGGGTAATAACCTTTTCCATCAATGCCTGAGTGTTTTGAGTATATTCTGATATCTTTTTGTTACTTAACCCCTCATGAATCGTTGCCTTTTTATTTCTTTTTTGCAACCTGCTTAAAACAACTTCGGAAGGAGCATTCAAATAAATCAGTCCGTCCGGAAGCGGCATAGATTGTAAATACTTCTCAAGGTCATTGTTAGAGAAAGTGGGAGAATTCAAATGCATAATCCTGCTCAAAAGTGCTTCATCAATCAAACATGTTCGGCTATCGTTCTCCCGATCAAGGGCACTCTGTAAGCGGCCTATCGATTTTAATGTAAAAAATGTGACTAAAAAGCGTTTATCTTCACCATTATACCCTTTTTTAGTATGCTCTTGAATCAAATCCATTAGAATGGACATAAATTCAGGATGCAGCTCTGCAAAATTTCGCTGTGAATTTTTAAGGATCCCCTCATTCCAAAAATAATCTGAGTTATGAATTTTTGCCCACAGACTTTTCACTTTCAATAAAAATGTAGCCGCACTACCCTTTTTTCTGGGATATATGAAATCGTGATATGTGGCCCAGTTATCAGTTTCATGCCACCTGTTTTGTAATTCTAAGTAGAGTGAGCTCTTTCCAACTCCCGAAGGGCCTAATAACTCAACAATTTTAGCCATTATTCTATATTTGGTTCATTGGCAGAAGCAAGTATGAAGGACTTCTTGCCAAAACGTTCGCTTGTAACTGAGTCGAATCGACCTAGTGTTCTGTGGAGATCATTTCGAATTTGTTCAAACTCTTCATCCGTAAAAGAAGAGAACTTAAACGATGTATTTAGCAATTTTGTGTTTTTTTGGTGTCTTTTGTTCAGTAAAATCTGCCGAAATGTTTTATAACCCTCTTTTAGAGATCTTTTAACTTTGTGATCGGGTGCTTTTAACTGCAGTAATTCATGTATTGTTGAACTATCCCTGTTCTTTAACTGTGATATACTCTCCCACTCATCCACAATTTTATCAGCTGCCAGTTTCGTTTCAGAAACCGCAAATCGATCATGTATAATGTCATCTATCACCTTAAAGCGTGAATTTTTTGCATGAGAATCTTCATCCCTGATCATTTCTTCCAGAAATTGATGAAGTTCAACTTCAGAGTAGGCGTTTAAGCTTACCTTATTTGGAATTTGTCGCTCAATGTCACTGGGTATTGGGCGGTATGCAATCCGGTTTTGACCACTCACAGCCGCCTCCATGGCGCTCGTACATCCATTGTGTATAATGGCCTTGGCATGCCTTATCCAAGGGCTGATGGTTCCTTCTCGCTTTATGAAAACACCGGGTACATTACCTATCAATTTTTCCCAACCCTCTTCAGATTCCACAGGATGGGGCCGCACAAGTATGTTATAATCGGGAAATTTTTTTCTGAGATTTCGAATCATAAATACGAACTCACCAATTAAACGGGTCTGGTAAGCTGCGTTTTCATATTCATGCCGTTCTCTGCCCTCCTCCCGTTCAAAATACCCTGCTTCATCGAGCCGGGCCATGACGTTCCAAAAGCGGTTCATATTGAGTGGGCCGCTAAAATTTGAAACAACCATAATGTAAGGTTTGCCACCAAGGTTCTTACTTTCAGTATGGCCGGAATAATATTCAGCAAAATCCTTTCGCCAAAAATCAACTCTCGGAGATCCTGCCAGGGCAAATTTTTCAGCCTGATCGGGGTAAAACTCCTTAAGCGAACGCAAATCATAGTTTCCCCATGCAAAAACTTTATCAACAGCTTCTATCGTCTCATCAGAAAACCGGAGTCTTGCAAATGTATCGTAGCTCTCATCCAGTAAACCGCTCTCTTCATCCTGAACTGTAATTGCGTGCCCATTTTGTTTTAGCTTTGATAGCATTTTTTTCATCGAATCGTGGGGTGTAATTGATTTCAGATGAATAACTCCTGGAGGTAATACTCCTTTTGAAGCCAGCGCCAAGGTATCTTTTTTTGCACCCACAACAACGGTGTGTCCACGTTCAGCTGCAGCGAGAGCCAATAAAACTCTTCCCTCCAGCTCACGTACTTTAATCTCAATCGGTATATATACATTCATAAAGAAGCTGATCTACACTGCAACAATGGATTAAACGTTATTTTACTATCGACCGTACCAAACAGAAGGGCTCCGCAAATTCTACCCCAACGGCGTGACCCCAGTAAGCAGCTCTGATTTCCAGGGCTCTCGGTGAACGCGGGTGCGGATACTTTCTTTTCTCAAACTGATAACTCTCCATCGCTTCAGTTTTTGCCTTCAAATTACCGATTCCAAAACTAATAAAGGTATTCGGGATGAAATGCCTGGGGTCGGTCGAAGCTCTCCACTCTGTTCCGGACGGAGTTTCAAAAGTATAAATATTCTGTACTGTTTCGTGCTGCATGGGCCTGCAGGCCGTTATTACCGCCTCAAAAGTTCGCTGATGATCAATATTTACATCGCCACCATGATGCGTAAAAATAATTTCAGGTTTCCACTCCTCTTTCTCTTTTTCAACGGTCTTTACCAGGTCCAGAAGAGGGACTGTGTCGAACCGATTATCAGGAAAATGGTAAATACTCACAGATTTATATCCGATTTTCTTCTGTGCATCCCTGATATTTAACCGATGGATTTGCAGTTCACTTTCCCATTTTTCAACATCTCGCTGATCTGACCGCGATGTTAACCCCTCCCCCAATATTACCACATGTACCGCTGCCTGGAATTCGTGGATCATTCGATGCATGGATCCCCCCAAACCCAAAATTTCGTCATCGGGGTGGGCCACAACAATCATTATTTTCTTTCCATCAAATGTATTCAGCATCAAAAACCCTCGATTTGTTCGGCTTTTAGCGGTGTTCCCCTCTTCAACTCCTGAGCCGCCTTTTTACCTAATACTCTGTCCAGATATTTAGGGGCCATTCCGTAGCCCGGGCGGATGGAACGTACATTCTCTTCACTAAGTATCTCCCCGGCTTTTACATCGGCCACTACAAATAAAGAGCGGGCAAACATTCTGTTATCACTGGCTTTATCAGTGAGCTCATAGTTAATTTCACCAAGGGCCTTTTCAACATTTCTTACCTGGCTTACCAGATTTTTGAACTCCCCGGGTTCGAGCGAAAATTTGGCATCGGGCCCACCGAGATTACGGTCCAGAATCAGGTGTTTTTCGATGATACTCCCACCAAGTGCTACAGACGCTACCGGAACCTCAGTCCCTAACGTATGATCACTCAAACCACTGACAACTCCATAGCGGCGCTTATAATCACCCATAGTTTTAAGATTAATCTCTTCGAATGGAGCCGGATATGCTGAAGTGCACTTCAACAGTGCAATTTGATCGTTCCCTGCCTTCCTGCACGCCTCCAGGGCGTCTTCAATTTCTTGTTCCGTTGCAATTCCTGTAGAAATTATAACGGGTTTCCCTTTTGAGGCAATATATGTAATTAAAGATACGTCAGTAATTTCGAACGATGCAATTTTATACGCCGGTGGATTAAAACCTTCAAGAAAGTCAGTTGCACTCTTGTCATAGGGAGTAGAAAACCAGATCAAACCAAGATCTTCACATTTATCAATAATAGGTTTATGCCACTCATAAGGCAGTGGTGTTTCAGAATATAAATCGTACAGGGTTCGGCCATCCCATATGGTTCCTTTATTGATAGTAAAATATTCATTGTCACAGTCGATAGTCATGGTATCCGGCGTCAATGTCTGTATTTTAAATGCATCTACTCCGGCATCTGCTGCGGCTTCGAGTGTTTTCATTGCGGTTTCAAAATCTTTCAGATGATTTGCCGACAGCTCCGCAATAATAAAACAGGGTTCAGAGTCCCCGATTTTTTTATTTCCAATCGTTATTGTGTTCATTTATTAAGCTCCGGTTCTCTTTTTATCTGATTTAGAGTGAAATCGTACCCGGCAAAAAACAGGGAATCGAAAAAAGCAAGGTGCGGAATAAAGGACTCCACTCCCTGCTGGTAAGGGACAGGTTGATCTTCATGAAAAGTGACAGCTATATCGCTTCCCTTAAAAGAATCCAGTATACCATAGTCCCGGCCATTCATCCCGGAAACATACAGTCCGGTTCCAACAGCCCTGGAAATTTCAAACAACTTGTCCGGTCCGTCGGCCTGTTCAACTCTTGAACTTTTCAGCTCCGAAGCCCGAACAAGGTTTGGTTGAAAATCAAAAATCGAACATCCACATTTAATGAGATAGATTAAAGACCTTGTAAAATCAAAAGCAAAATTCTCTATCTCCTTTTCCAGCTCTCCAAAATATGCTTCGATATACTCTTCATTATAGTAGGGAGCCTCAGAATAATACTGCCTCAACTTCTGTTTATGCTCTGCAATCCAATCGTTCCCGTTGATGGCTGTTTCTTCAATCAGTGCCCTGGAAGATGATTTCGACGGAATTGTTAACCATTTGGTATTTCCATTAACCAATACCCGGTTTCTATTTTCAAAGCCGCGTTTTTGACGCTGTACATTATCCAGTATTACAAATGTATCTGCAAACCATAGCCTTTGCAGATATGTCAAAGCCGGTAAATATCTTGGCTGACTAATTACAATCATATTCGTTTATAGTTCAAAAGATTATTGGCATTCATTATTTCATGCAGAGTGTCTCCGTCAAGCCTTTTGTTGTAAGGAGCATTACCCAAATTAACATATCCTGTTAAAATTCTGTCCTCATTCTGGTATTGTTCCACGATAAGATCCGTTAAAAAAGGCAGACATCCCCGAAGCTTTTCATCATTATAAGCGTATGTTTTTTCGTAGTCAATTGGCAGAGACAATACAGCAACTACGGGGCCTTTATCGATTTTTTCATCCTCTATAAGATGAGCCGTAATACTCATAAAAGCGAGGCCTTTATTTATAGCAAACGGAAGCGGGTGCCGTCCTCTGCAGGTTTCAAGGCTTCCGGGGTGTATGTTTACTGTCCATTCGGTTTTTTCCAAAAAACTCTCTTTTAGCAATAGCCCGAAGCTGGCAATAATGCATAGATCCACCGTATCGGGTATGTTTTCGAGGTATTCATTTAAATGATCCCCGGATATAGCAAGAAACAGAGTAATTTTCTGCTGTTCACAAAATTGTACGATTTGCTTATCCACATTCCTCTCCTCAGCTATGGCAATAGAGACCCCATGCTTTTTGTGAAATGATTTGAGCACTTCAATATAATTTCCGATATAGATCGTCATTCTGTTAGTATTCAAGTCTATTTATGTAGGTAGATCTAAATTTGAACTACATGGTATAAAGTCTCCCCGGATAATGGGAAATTTGGATGCGGAATTGAAATATGAACAGTAGCACTGTAACCCCATCTCCCGCTGCCCCTATTCCCGGAAGATATTTTCGTGCTTCGCTGCTTATTTTTACCCGCAAAAATCAACATAGAAGCTTTTATTATAACTTGCGCACTACATAATTCCCTATCACCAAAACGTCCACCATACCGCTTGCAAGAGCTTCAATCGCCTCTTCAGGTTTGTTGACTATCGGTTCTTCGTGCCTGTTAAACGAGGTGTTAATTAACGATAACCCACCCGTTTTATCATGCCATGCTTTCAGCAGGTTGTACATCTTCGGGTTGTACTCTTCCGTGATGATTTGCGGACGGGCCGTGCCGTCGATATGCACGGTTGCGGGACAGTTTTCCGCCATCTCTTCCGTGCAGTAATAAGTAATCGTCATATACTTACTTGCGATATGATCTTTCTCCCACCCCAGGTAGCATTTCGGAGCAAGTTCTTCAAGTGTAACCGGAGCAAACGGCATAAACTCGGTACGGTCCATTCTTTCGTTTAACCAATCGTTTACAGTGGTATCCTTGCAATGATATATAATACTGCGATTGCAAAGTGCCCTGGGGCCAAACTCCATCCGTCCGTTGAACAGGCCAATTACCCTATTGTTTTCAAGCGCTGACACTGCGTCTTTTGAGGGCTCATCCTTTCTCTGATACTCAATACCCGATGTCGATTCAAGTGCCCTTAAAATCTCTTTATCAGTATAGTCGGGCCCCAGGTAAACATCATTCATCATAATTTTAGGAGTTCCGTTTTTATACAAATACTCACAGGCTGCTCCTACACAAAGGCCTCCGTCTCCCATTTGCGGCTGAACAAAAACGTTCTTAATGCCCGGAATTTCTAATATACACTGGTTCGCCCTAACATTAGCAAACACACCACCACTCATACACACGTAAGACGCACCGGTCTTTTCAACCCAGTAGGTTACCATTTTAGTGATGCACTCTTCCAAATGGAACTGCGCTGCTGCCGCCACATCTTCAGGGCTGTTTTCACTGATTAATTTCTCGAGCTCATCCGAATAGTTCGTGTAGAATGGACGGAAGAGCGGCCCCGATTTCCCATATACCTTTCCATCTTTAACATCAATCATCTCCTTCATTTTTGGAAGAAGTTTTTGTGGGTTTCCGTGTGCTGCCAGGCCCGTTACTTTACCTTCGTGCCGGTGGGGACGGTATCCCAAAAGGCCGGTTATCCTTCCATAAAAGAAGCCAAGGCTATCGGAGCTGCTCCCCCTGTACAAAAACTCGGTTTTATCAGGAGTTATGTAACTAACCGTTACCGACATAAAATCTCCTCTTCCATCGGAGGTAACCACAAGGGATTCATCGAATGGAGAACAGGAGTAAGCTGAATACGCGTGGCACTCATGATGATCGTAGGCGACGGCCTTATCCTTCAGGTTCTTTTCATCAACAAAGTTCCAAAACTCATCGCGCTTTTTCCGATCCTGTTCAATTTCAGTTTCAATCCTTTCCCGGAATATACTCAGCCCTTTTGGATTGTTTTGTGCTTCATGTACAATCCGATCAAAATAAGGCAACAGATGGGTTTCTGCATCAAAGCCGGCACTCCAGCCATACGCAATAATATCAATATCGCTTAAAGATACGCCGGCAACTTCGAGGCAGTAATCAATTGATTGTTGAGGCCATGAGTTATCCATTTTAACTCTTGTGAATCGCTCTTCACTGGCAGCAGCAATTAGTTTTGCATCTTTAACCACACATGCACTTGCTGTTTCATCGTTTGCTATACCTAATATGATCATTCTAAAATTCTGTTAATTAATTCTGCAGAGATAGTTTCTTAAATAATTTTTTCAATCTGGCCGGGCTTTTACCGTCTATAAGATCTGCCGGATGAAATGTTTTTATTCTCTTCAAAGCTGACTGTATTTGATTCTCAGTAAACCGGCCGGCATCAATAAAAGCGTGCCGGTTCCTGAATGCCGTGTAATTCTTTTCCTGGTTTTCAATATACATCCCCGAAATTACAATATTTTTTGTAGCCAGCGCCTCAAAGAGAATCCCACTCGCCGGTACGATGGCCACATCTGCTTCAAACATGAGTTCGGCCATATTCTGCTCATCTACAGCATGATGATACTCGCAATTTTCACAACGATTTAATACGTGAAATAGGGACTCTTCATGCCTGTAAGCAGAACCTGTTATAATAGTTATTTTATCGAACTCTTTAAAGTCTAACGAAAGCTTTAAAGCTTTTTCTGTAATGTTATGAACGTCTGACCCGCCAAAACAGATAAGAAGGTTTTTTCTAAGGTTAGGGAGAGCAAATTCTGCGTCTTTACACAAGAAAGGTGACCGCAGCAGTGCATAGTCGGGCCCAAGGGCAAACTGGGTTTCTGAAAGCGTATTGTAATCAGATTTGTGAACACCGGGGGAGTGATTAACAATCATATCTGCTGCAAACTCTCCTTCGGCCAGATCGTCAACGCAGACAAGCCGGGCTCCAGTCTTTTTAATCATTTGCTGAAAAAAAAGATCAAAACCATAGCCATCAATAATGGTAGTAACATCAGAACTCAATAGCTGAAGATATTCTGATTCGTCTGATATTTTTTTTAAGTCAAATGGGTACGTTTGCAGTTCTTTTTCCATAGTTAATGGAATGTGCCTGCAAAAAAAACTGATTTCATAAACGTCCTTAAGAATACAGGCTAAGGAAATACATCGCACCAAGTGCCCCAGTCCTATTTGGACTGAAGCGTCAGTACGAATTGCCAGTATTGGTTTGTTGCACTTCACAAATTTAGATTCATTTTTACAACAATCATTCTAAAAGCCTGTGTAAAAGATGATAAATCTATTTTTGCTCAAGCTCTCTTTCTCGGTTCACTTTATAATTTTCCTTGTACTGATTACGTATGTTTTCATCGACCACAGCAGAAACCCCATTAAAGCGCAAAGATAAGGATCTTCTATGATGCTCTGAGGCGTTAGTATCTGCAAAATGAACAGTATTTCCATGATGAAACACGATGTCACCCGCATTTAAATCTGTCTTATATTCTTCAAAATCCTCAGGATTATCCAGTTCTAGTAAACTTGAGAAGGCTTTTACGGTTGAGGATTTATGATTTAAAGTACCCAACTTATTTGTGCCTTTTAGAAATTTTAAGCCACCATTTACTGAAGCATTATGAATTTCAAGCGGGACATAGGCAGTGAGAGTAGACGGAGGTGACAGCTGAAAATAGAAATTATCCTGGTGTGCAGGCGTGTAAGATCCTTTTTTAGGAACTTTGTCATGTATTTCCATATTCACAAAGTAAATCTCTTCACCCAGCAATTCCGCAACTCTGTCAAACAGAATATTTGTAAGCACCTTATGGCACTCAGAAACATAATAGTTAATATTCTGAATATATTTAACTTCGCGTGCCTGAGGATCTCCTTCAAACACTACATCCTTGTCCCTCACTATGTTCCAATCATCAAAGGATACAATTGCCCTTTTGATTTCATTAATGGTTTCTTTTTTAAAGAAATCCTTAATTACGATAAACCCATCTTTGTCAAATTGTTTCTTTATGCTCATTTAGTAGTTGGATTAGATTTTTTAATGTGTTTTGTTCGCCTAATTTCTTGTAGATTTTTGTTAAATGAAGTAGATCTTGAAAAGTATCAATCCCTGCAAAGTAAGATTTTTCTGTGATTAAATCTTTATTAGCAGGTATTAATTCAATCATGTTCATGTCCCGAATCATCGCCGGTGTTACATGCTCCATATTTCCTAAATCTGAATAATTATTCACCGATTTCTCTAGCGCTGAAGCTGTAAACACCTCTGAATTAGTTCCGTCAACAACATTATCTTTAGCAATTCTGGCATAATCATAATATTCATTCTCTTGCAGAAATGAAATTAACTGATCTGCGTATTCGGGTTCTGTTAGCGGATTATCTGCAGTAACCCTGACAATTAACTCCCCATTTCTCTCACGGGCAATTTGATAAAAACGACTTCTAACATCATCTAACGACCCCCTAAAGCATTTTACATTTATTCTGTCGCATAATATTTCAATTAAATCATCATTTTCGTGTGTTGACGTTGCAACCCAAACCTCATCAGTCAATTTAATTGATTTCGCCTGATGTATAACTCGCTCCAGTAGAGATTTTCCAAAAACATCAATTAATGCCTTATTTGGCAACCGTGATGAAGTTGTCCTAGCTTGTATTATTGTAATTACTTTCATGTATATATCATATAGTTAAATAATAAATCAATATGTTATCCATCCCCCGTCAACTACAATATTTTGCCCTGTTACATAGGCAGATGCATTCGATGCCAGGTAGACAAATGCGCCGGCCAGTTCTTCCGGTTTACCAATACGCTTCAGCATCGTTTTATCAGAAAGTGCGTCAATAAATGTTTCGGACTGCTGTACTGTATCTGATGGAAACGGTCCCGGCGTAACCGTATTCACGGTAATACCCCTTTTGCCAAGGTAACTGGCGTAATATTTTGAGAGCTGAATCACCCCTGCCTTTGCAGCGCCGTAGTGCGGGGGATTTAAAAAGTCGGGATGATTTTTATACACATCAAAATCAGGTGCCACCATTCCATACATAGAAGATACATTGATGATGCGGGGCGAAGAGCTATTCTTTAGATATGGAATAACCTCCCGTATACATCGGAATACCGAACTCAGTGTGCCGTCAATACCCGTTTGCCAGTCGTTATCACTCATGCTGAGAGGATTCTGGCCCGATAAATAAACCGCGTTGTTGATAAGCACGTCGATTCCGCCGGCTTGTTTATTTACTTCTTTAAATGCATTTTTGATCGATTCCGTATCGGAAATATCACACTCTGTAAAAAAGAGCGATTTTCCGTTTTGATCGTGATTCTGAAAAGCCGCATCATATTTCTTTTTTGAGCGGGCTAATACGTATACCCTGCCTCCATGATAGACAAGGCTCTCCGTTACGGCCTTTCCAAGATAACCGTATCCGCCTGTAATAAGAATGATTTTACCGCTTAGATCAAATGTCTGTACCATATACAGTTCAGATTTAAAGGTTCCAGTTTGATGGGTTTAAGATAGAGGCAGAAACAGATTTATCAAAAGGTGGCAGCCCGATTACTGTTTTCTGGGATTTGAAATTCAAAGCCAGTTGTTCTGCATTCTCCACTCCAACAATTACCGAGTCTGCCCAGGCGTTTCGCAGCGAAAATCCAAGAAGCTCCCCTGCAAGATTCGAATACGCTTCCTGTAAGCTGCTGATGAACGGCTTAACTTCATCAAAATGGGGAGATAATTGCTCAGGAGGTATAAAAAACAGGCCCTGTAAAAAAGCGGAACGGGTATGAACTTCTCCACCCTTTCGTTTGAAATCCAGGCATACCTCCTCAAACCGCCTGTCGAAATAGTTGTAGGGTACCTGAACCAAATCCGGAATAATACCGATACCTTCCAACTGTGTAAATTCTTCAGGGCTGCTCAGAGAAAACCCGGCTTTCTTCACGCGGCCTTCCCTTTTCATCTGAAGTACTTCCTGCCAGATATCAGGGTTTTCAAGTACATATTGAGGCCGGTGAGCAAGATAACCGTACAGATTTTTTATCTTTAGTTTCGCCAGCGACTCATCCAGAAGTTCCTGTAAACTCTCCCCTTCTGCAGGCGGCATCCACTTGCTGACCACGTTAAAACCACTCAGTTCAAATCTTCCCAATACCTCTTCGGCCGAGCCATAGGCTGAAGCCGTATCAAGAATGCGTCCGCCATTGGTTTTAAAAACATCCAGAATATTGGAAACCTGTTCTGAAGATACTTTTCCGTCTCTGTTCGATATACCATAATCCGTTCCAAACTGAACGGTACCCAATCCGATTTTTTCAGTCAGATCAGGCATAATAGTTTTTTACCGTATCAATGACGATCTGTTGTTCTTCATCACTGAGCGTGGGGTACATCGGAAGGCTTATGCAGGAGGAATAATACGCCTCGGCGTGTGGAAAGTCGCCCTCTTTCCATCCAAACTGCTGATAGTAGGGCATCAGATGTACCGGAACATAGTGAATCTGTGCATAGATCTGATGTTTCCTCAACTCTTCATAGAGCCCCTTCCGGTCGTCCACCTCAATTACGTAAAGATGGTAGGCGTGCCCTTGAACCACTCCAGACTGGCCCTTTATAAACTCACAGCCCTCAAAAGCAGATTTATAAAGGGAGGCAATTTCACGTCTTCGCTGCATCCCCTCGTCTGCCCTCCGGAGCTGCGACATCCCCAGCGCCGCCTGAAAATCCGTGAGCCTGTAGTTATAGCCCAGCTCCTGCATCTCCATATACCAGTTGGGATAGTCTTGTGTCATGAGAGATGAGTCTTGAGTTCTTCCAACGGCTAGATGAACTGAATTTTCAAATTCGTCTGAATTCTTGGTGATCCCGTGAGTTCTCAGCTTTAACAATTTTTGGTAGAGAACTTTATTATTTGTGGTGATCATTCCCCCTTCACCTGCAGCGATATGCTTTACCGGATGAAATGAAAAGATCGCAAGGTCGGCGTAATTGCCATTTCCACAATACTGCTCCATTCCGCCACTGTCAGTAAAAGATCCGCCGGGAGCATGGCAGGCATCCTCAATAATCCACAAACCGTATCGGTCGGCAAGTTCACGAAAAGCCTCCATATCCACGGCGCGCCCTGCAAAGTCGACCGGAATAATCCCATGGTATGTTCCCCGAGACGCTTCGGAAAGCAGTTTTTCAACCGCGTGGATATCCAGCAGGTATGTATCAGGATCAACATCGGCGAAGACAACCTCCCCGCCGCAATACCGGACGCAGTTTGCCGATGCTGAGAAAGTGATTGGAGATGTGATGACTTTGGAATGTTCATTCACCCCGAGCCCCATAGCGCAGAGGTGGAGTGCGGCCGTACCGTTCGAAACGGCTACTGCGTAGTCAGTACCGATATAATCAGAAAAAGCTTTTTCAAACTGCTCAATTCTCGGTCCCTGTGTCAGGTAGTCGGATTTAAGCACATCAATAACCGCATCAATATCGTCCTGTGTAATATTCTGTTTACCGTAAGGAATAGGTTGACGATCGGACATGATGGTACAGCCACTGGTTTAATTTCGGATAGGATTAAGTCAAACGGAAAAAGTCGGATCTACATGCTCTTTAATCAGCTTTCGCAAATCTTCCACACCAACCCAGTCATCATTTTCACCTGAATTATAACGAAAGCCAAGCTCCACTTTTTCTGCTTTAAAATAGTCGATGTAGTCCTGCAATTTCCACTTGTGCTGAGATGGTAAAATGGTGTAGTATTTACCTAAATCGTAGGTGTAAAACGAGTCGGATGAGGTAATCATCTCTTCGTGGATTTTCTCGCCCGGGCGAAGGCCTATAATCTTCTGTTCGCACTCCGGTCCAATCGCTTCGGCGACATCCGTAATTTTATAGGAGGGTATTTTGGGTATAAAACACTCTCCACCCCAGGCGTGCTCCAGCGCATGGAGCACCATATCCACTCCGTCCTCAAGCGTTATGGTGAAGCGTGTCATTTTCTCATTGGTGATGGGAAGTACGCCCTCTTTCCTCTTTTTGATAAAGAAGGGAATGACGGACCCGTTGGAGCCCATTACGTTGCCATAGCGAACGACGGAGAAAGTGATTGGGTTTGCACCTTTAATATTGTTTGCAGCAATAAAAAGCTTGTCGGAAACCAGTTTAGTTGCGCCATATAAATTTACGGGAGCAGCGGCTTTATCGGTGGAAAGTGCCACCACTTTTTGCACGCCATTTGAAAGGCACGCCTGCACCAGGTTTTCTGCCCCGCCGATGTTGGTTTTTACGCACTCATCAGGGTTATACTCGGCAATATGCACGTGCTTCATAGCTGCAGCATGCACTACATAATCAATACCGCTAAGGGCTCTTTTAAGTCTTTGGTAGTCGCGTACATCGCCAATAAAAAACCGAATCATCGGGTACCTGGAGTGAGGGTACTCCTGAGCCATTTCAAACTGCTTCTGCTCATCACGCGAATAGATGACCAAACGTTCAATATCCGGCCATTCGTTCAAAACCCGGTCTACAAATGCCTTTCCAAATGAACCCGTTCCGCCGGTAATTAGTATCGACTTTTTGTTTAAATTCATCGCACATCTTTGAAATTTAGAAATAAATACCAGATATCAGTCTTCAACAAGGCTCATTCTTCTGAACTCATGGCTGCTTTCCATCAATTCGTCGTAGGTTCCTTTTGCTACAATTTTACCCTCTTCCATAAGGTAGATGATATCACAGTTTTGTACCGTTGTTAAGCGGTGAGCAATCATAATAATCGTTCGGTCACCCCTGAGACGCTCAATAGCCTCGATAACAAATTTTTCGGTTATATTATCGAGCGCAGAGGTGGCTTCGTCCATAACAAGTATCTGAGGATTGTTATAAAGCGCTCTCGCAATGGTAACTCGTTGACGCTGACCGCCGGAGAGCCTGACTCCGCGCTCGCCCACACGGGTTTTGAGTCCACGGGGTAACCTTTTTATCAAATCACCAAGCTGGGCAGCCTCGATTGCGCTGTCTAACTTTTTCTGATCGACCTCCTTATCCGGAATTCCAAATGCAATATTCCGAAAAATGCGTTCATCAAACAGATAGTTTGACTGCTGGATATACCCGATATTCTTCATCCAGCCTCTCGGGTTTTCCGATATATTCATTCCATCTGCCAGAATGCGGCCGTTTACGGGCTCAAGCAGGCCAAGAATTAAATCTACCAGCGTTGTTTTACCGGCACCCGATGCCCCAACGAATGCTACGGCGGTCCCTTTTGGTATTGTTAAATCAATATTTTTTACCGCGTACTCATCAGTAGCAGGATATTTATAACTTACATTTTCAAGAACGATCTCTTTTTCAAGATTTACTCTGTCTGAACCCTCAAGAATTTTTTTCCTGTAATCCATAAACTCTTTTTCAAGAAGGTCCAGATCATCACTTACCGCGTAAACAGCATCAGCACTATAGCGAATGCTGGTTAATTGCTGCACAAATGTGTTAAAGATAGGCATAAGCTTAACAGCAGCCACCCCAAAAAGTGTGAGTATGGGTATGATCTGATTGAAAGAACGCCCCTCAAAAATCATGATCAGTGTAACAGTCAAAATACCGGTTATTAACAGAGTCTCTATAATAGGTTTGGGCAAACTTTTAACAACGGTTTGGTAGATTGCGGCCCCGATACCCCTTTTTGCGAATGTATCGTACTGCTTAAGAAATAAACTTTCACGATTCAGAACCCTCGCTTCTTTAAAACCACCCAACCCCTGTAAAATCATTCGATTCATATCACCACTGGCCAGGCGGCTGATACGTCCTGAATCTTCTGTCTTTTTTTGGGTGATTCTGAGAAAAAGATATCCCCCGCCGCCCATCATAATCACGGTAATTACTGTAATCAGAGGTTCCAGATAGAGCAAACCTGCAACAATAAAAGTGAACATAATCGTATTCAGGCTTATCTCAAGGAAAGGAAGCACCGTTCCGGTAATGATCTTCCCCACTTCACCGTTTACGTTTCTAAGGAGTTCAGCCGAATTTTTGCTCAGGTAAAATGTATACGGTGCCGTCATATATGCCTCAAACAGGCGATTCTGAAGATAAAGCTTCTTATTCAGTACAAATTTCTGTTTGAGGTACCGATAAAACGTAAGATATAAATTTTTGGTAATGTAAACGACGATAAGAGCTATTGCCCCGGTTAAGGCAAGTTCTTTCGTAGTATCAATTCCAAGACTTTGCAAGAAGTCACCAAGTATATATAAGTTTAGAATGCGTTCCGGCTCTGCAATACTTATTACAAAAGCAGGTATTAAGCTAATGCCAACCAATTCAAAAAGAGACGCAATAATCATCATCACAAATAGCATCCCAAACCGCATTCGGTCTTTTCTGGGCAAAAGGCTGTAAATTTTCTTTAGTGATTTAATCATCTCTTATAAATTTAATCCCGATAGTGTGAAAATACATTTGTTTATTTAATTTTTTTCTTCTCTTTTCTCTAATCCTCTCTATCAAGCACTTCGGTCTTTATCTTCCCGTAAATAAGCCTTCCAAAGATGAACAAAAGCCCAAAGATTCCACCAAGAATAATAAATACCACAATAATCCTGTTCGACGTTGCAAGACTTCTCGAAGGGATACTCGATTTTTGCATTACGCTAAAGACCGGTGTCTCTTCCTGCAGCCTGAGCCTCGCCTGCTCAACCTCCACTGATAATGAATTATAGATATTAAACATCCTGTCACGATGGTTTGAAAGGGCTTCCTCTTCAGTTCGGGCCACGTTCGTGGAAATGTTAACATTTCGGTCCATGAATTCTGCAAGGGCTCTTTGTGCATCATTATACCTCTTCTCTGCAACAGCAAGCTGACTCTGGGTAAATTCAACGTTTTGGCGGGCCTTTTCAACTTTGTACTCAGTTACATACTCCTGAATTTGTTCTATAACCAAAACATTAAGCATGGCTGCCGACATCCTGTCGGGCATGGTGGTATTTACCGTGATTAAATTCCCCTCAAGAATCAGCTCGATGCGGGGGATCACTTCTCCTATAACGCCTGATTCCTCACTACTAAGTGATAGAACACGCACATCCATTTCCTCCTCTTCCTCCTCTTCTTCTGTCTTTTCCTCTTCAAACAACTTGAAGTTTATAATCCAGTCAAAAATTCTGAAAGGCAATTGAATGGTATACGCGCTAACAAAACTGTAAACTTTGTCTCTGAGAGGCTTCTCGTAGTGCTCATCAAAGTACTCCAGCAGAGTCATCTCCTCTTCGAAACTGCCGAATTCTATCGGTTTTGAGATGAGTTCCCGCTGAAACTCTATACTCTGAACAATCATGGGGTACATGCCTGGTCCAAGATCTCCCCCGGACCCACCGCCTGAAGATGACGAATTGCCAAAACCAAATCCACCGCCTAAAGACTGTAAAAATCGCTGCGTACCACTTTGATCACCTGCTGCTTCCTGTAACAGCACGGCATCCGACACAAATTCTTCAGGGCCGGAACTTACATGAAAAATGCCCAGAATCAGAAAAGCAAGAACAAAAATGTACACATAGCGGCGACCGCTCCATAATATTCGTACCAAATTCCATATATCAACCTCTTCTTCTCCGGGCCGTTCGTTATCTTCTACTGATTTCTGAATAACAGAATGATGAGTTTCGTCTGACTCTTTCTGCGAATGCTGACTCATATAAAAATGAAGTTAAAATTTTGTTGATTGCTTCACTGTAGCTTTAGTAATAAAATAGCTTCATAAAGTAATAAATTTAAAAGTCTCATTAAACTGCTGAATTATTTAATTTCGCTGTAAATAGCATAACCTATTCAATTTTTCCCAAGAAATATCATACATTAAATTTTATATTTTTAGCTTATTAAAAATTTAGTCTGCCTGGTACACCCGGGGATTTATTTCGCTTGTAAAATCATTTTTAATACCATTTATTCATTCTGCTACAGAATTTCCAGCGGTAACCGTTTATGAGAGCTAAACCCACAAATCGTTCTGCATTTTTTTTTAGTCTGTATCTCAGTCTTTACACTGCTCTTTTTACAGCGCTTTCTGCAACTATATTGCAGGCCCAAACCATCTCCGTCGGAAGCCTGCAGGACGAACAGCTTCAGCTTAACCTGCTTCTGCAAGACTCTCTGAATTTCGGCGCCATTAACCGCCCATCCACCATCAATTTCTATGATAACGCTGTAACGGGTGGACGAAACGAATCAGAATGGTGGCGGCGATCTCTTTATAATTCTGAGTTTGAGGCGTATCCGTCTGTAACGATTGGAACAACACCCATTCAAATTCAAAACAGCGTAAATACACGCTTGCCATACGGTGAAAACAACGGGGCGGCATGGTACGGAAGAGGGTACACCACAGAGTTCACCGGAGGTATTTACCTAAAGTCTGAATACATATCTGTAAATCTTCAGCCTCACATCATCTATCAGCAAAACGAAGATTTTCTACGCCCCCGCTTCATTCCAAGAGATGCAGATGGCAATATTCTCTATGCAGCCGAGGGGATTGGTTTTCGTTATGATGCTCCATTCCGCTTTGGGCCCGACCCCTATTCCACTATTCATACAGGGCACTCGTCCATCCGTTTTCATTACAAGAAAGCCGAAGCCGGAATAAGTACCGAGCCTCTTTGGTGGGGCCCCATGAAAAAATATCCCCTGATGATGAGCAACAACGCTCCCGGAATGACTCATGTTTTTGCAGGTACCCGAAAGCCGGTAAAACTTCCCTGGATAGGGAACATACAATTCAAGTGGCTTGGAGGCTACCCTGAAGAGTCGCAGTACTACGAAGGCCTGGAAGCTGGCCGTACCCGTTTTGTGAACATGATGAATGTTACATACTCTCCCTCCCTGTTCCCGAACCTAACCCTGGGGGCCATTCGAGTCAGCTATATCTACCAGGATGGTGGTTTCAAACCATCGCAGGTCGTCGATTTCTTTAACATTTTCGAAAGCTCCAACACGGCTAACCTGCAGGGACGCGATCAGCAGGACCAGCTTGCCTCCGCATACATTCACATTCTGTTTCCCGAAGCCAGGGCGGAGATCTTCGCAGAGTTTGTCAGGGAGGATTTCAGCTTCGACACTCGCGACTTTTTAAACGAACCAACACATAACAGCGGCTACGCAATTGGCTTCCAAAAGCTTTCTGACGCACCATTTGTTGATTTTGTTAAAACTCATTTTGAGCTGACCAACCTCACAACTCCTCAGCTCGAACAGGTACGGCCCCAAACTTTTTTCTATACTCACGGACAGATCAGACAGGGCCATACCAATAACGGGCAAATTATGGGCGCAGCTATTGGCCCCGGTTCAAATAGCCAGTACTTTGCAATGGATGCCTACAAAGACAACTATAAAGCGGGGTTTTTCGCGCAGCGGCTCGTGGATAATGATAATTTTCACTTCGAACAGGGATCAAGATCTTTGGCCCCTCCCCGCGAATTTGGCGACTTTTTCCGGCACAGAGTAGACCTCACTTTCGGACTCAATCTGCTTTACGGGCCGGGCCCTTTCTACATAAACGGTCGCATGGCCTGGACCAAAGCCTACAACTACGGCCGTTTTGACTACGGCGAATTCTCCGGCGTCACCATTCAGAATTACGAGCGTAACGACCGCACCAACCTTCACCTTCAAATTGGGATTACCTACGTACTATAATGAAGTATCTACTCTCAGTTTATCGTGGCTTATTCATACCCTCCGAGCGATTTCTATCCACGGTTTCGGCAGGAGCGCTGTTTCTTGTAATGGTATTTGGCAACCCATTTCATCTTTCCGCTCAGGTTATTCCCATTGATGATATCAAAGAGGATCAGATCCGTATTCAGCAGCTCCTGCAGGGGGCTGAGTATTCATCATTTGCGAACCGCCCGGTATGGAACCATATTTACGATCACTATATGGAGAGTGCAGACGATCTTCTGCTATCCGGAATGTGGACAGAAACACTCAAACTCCCGATGTACGATCTGGGTTACTCATTTAAAGCCGGTGCATATCTTCCCTCACTTCGTGTCACCTCCAATACCGGTCTTCCATACGGCGAGAACAATGAAGCTGCATGGTACGGCAAAGGGCTCAATACTGAATTTCTCGGAGGGGTTTGGATAACGTCAGACTATCTTACAGTTGCATTCCGGCCACAGGTTGTAACCCAGCAAAACCGGGACTTCGAAGTACCGCGGTTTATTCCTAATCAGGATACCGATATTCGCTACACAGCTGAAGCATTAAGGGGGATTATTGACGCCCCGTTCAGGTTCGGGCCGGATTCATTCAGCACAGCAAGCCTTGGCTACACCTCCATTCGGGCACACTATAAACCGATTGAGGCAGGTTTCAGTAATGAACCGATGTGGTGGGGAGCGAATGCAAAATATCCGCTGCTGATGAGCAACAACGCCCCCGGAATGAAACACTTTTTTGTGGGTACCCGCTACCCTGTAAAGGTCCCCTGGGTGGGCAAATTTGAGTTTAAATGGATTGGCGCATTTCCCGAAGACTCCGACTACTTCGATTTAGACGAGCAGTTTCAGAGAGACAGGTTTATGGCAGGAGTAAATCTTATCTATTCACCGGCCTTCTCCCCCAACCTGCATCTCGGTTTTGCCAGGGTTGTTCACACTTATATGGATGAGGACGGCCTCAAAGGTTCTGATTTAGGGATGATTTTCGACCCCTTCTACCTGAAAGAGTTTATTGATGTGCGCGGCCCGCTAAGAGATGTAAAGCCGCGCAATCATTTAAACTCCATATTCGGACGATGGGTATGGCCGGAAAGCCGGATGGAGATCTTTGCCGAGTACTTCAGAGACGATTTTGCGTGGGATTCACGCGACCTTTTGATGGAACCACGCCATAACAGCGGATACGCATTTGGGCTCCTGAAACTCGTTGAGGCCCCCTTCGCAGATTTCTACAAGGTGCATGTGGAGTTCACCAACATGACTCCCGGATTCCTCGAAGAGGTGCGTCCGCAGAACTACTACTACACGGATACCCAAATCCCCCAGGGTCATACCAATGAGGGGCAGCTACTCGGAGCGGCTATCGGCCCGGGTTCCAACAGCCAGTTTATCAGTATTGATGGATATCTGCCCAACGGCCGGGTAGGCCTTTTTGTGAGGCGGCTTTCCGATAATAACCACTTTCATTTCGAATTCGACCGCAGCCTGAACAGGCCTGAAGAGTTTAGAAACGGCTACGGGGATTACTGGAGACACCGCACGGATATGACCTTCGGCCTTCGCGGGCTCTACAAGTACCGTTCATTCCTCATCTCCGGCGAAGCCTCCTGGACCCAACTGTTCGATTACGGCCGTTTCGATTACGGTGTCTTTGGCCGCGGCATCAGCATCGCCACACATGAACCGCGCGATTACTATAATGTTCAGTTGCAGCTAAGCGTTGGATACCTGTTTTAGAAGGCTTTGAGCCGGAATTTTACGCAGAAACGATTGCCAGAAAAGCACGAGAGGGGAAAAAATTATTGCTGATCAATAGAAAAGGCTGGAGTTTCAAAAACCATGGCCGGTATGTTTACTGATAAGCTTTGTTTGAGACCGATCGGCTCCGTGATCGGCCAACCAGCTGGCCAGTTGCTCAAATCCCTTGTCGGTATTGGGTACCTGTTCGGTATAGCCAAGGTCTGTTTGTCGATCCAATAAAAAACAATCGAGCTGTTTTTTTGAAATATCGATGCCAACAATAAAACGCCATGTAATTGTAATTTTCATGATTATTCAGCTATTTTATGTTTCCTATGTTCAATGAATAAGCTGCCGAGTAGTTATCCTCCCGCCTCTTTTATGAAGGTGATCTTCCCATACTATTTGGGCTAAGATAACTACCTGCCCTCAACAGGTTTTCGATTCGAAACATGGGTTTTACCCAGAGGGGTAGAGAGGTTACCTGTCGAGGTTCGGTAGATTTATTTGTTGGTTTAAACCAACAAAACTTTTCACATAAAGTCTAAAAGAGGGGCAGCCCCCACGCCGCAAAAGCTGTGGGGAGCATGGGGCAGAATCGTTGATTTGGATTTTTTCATTGTTGGGATCTGGCCTATCTTACTCGCCTTACACTCTTCAAGTCATAAATAAAAAATTCCATGAAATACATTTTCAGGGCTAAAGTTACACTTAATAAAATGGGAAAATCTTATCTTTCAAAGATGAATTGCTACTTCACTTAAATACCAAGAGGAATACTCATGAAAAACCTGCCTGAAAAAATCGAGAGTTTTCTAAGCGGCAAACGGATCGCCGTTGCCGGAGTTTCACGTAGAGGCGACGTGGCCGCAAACGCCGTTTTCAAAAAACTAATGACTGCCGGATATGAAGCCATTCCTATCAACCCGAATGCCTCGGAAATTGATGGCATCACTGCTTATTCGGATCTTCCCTCTGTGCCGGGGAAATTGCACGGCGTTGTTATTGCCACTCATCCTGATGTATCGGCAGAAATTGTTCGTCAGTGCGGTGAGTGCGGCATCAAACACGTCTGGTTTCACCGTTCATTTGGCCAGGGAAGCGTATCCGATGAAGCCATTCAAACCTGTAGTGAACTTGGTATAGATCCTATTTTGGGCGGCTGTCCGCTCATGTTCTGCGAACCTGTAGACATTGTGCACAAATGCATGAAATGGTGGCTTCAGAAAAAAGGAACGGTGCCTTCTTGTGTTAAGGATTAATACTTTTTAAAAAAATTTATACAAGCATTGTGTGTTACAGGGTTCATTGTGATTACCTGGGTGCGGGGCCGAAGCAGTGCTTGAAAATGAACCTGCAAGATCTTAACCCGATCGCTGAACTTTATAAAAAAACCAGTAAGGATAAGGAAACCTTACAGGATATATTGAAAGTGGAGGTGGCGGGCCGAAGCGCTGCTTCGGAACATAAAAGCTGGATCGTTATCTTACTTGCCGAATTGTATATAATAAAACCCCGTCAAAGCCAAAAAGCCTTATGGGGTTATGTTTGTTGTGGAGGTGGCGGGAGTTGAACCGCGGAGCACTGCTCCGCAATGCACACAGCACTATTCGGCTACCCGACGTACCTAAAAGAAAACCCCGCAAAGTATCAAAACCTTGCGGGGTATAAATCGTTGTGGAGGTGGCGGGAGTTGAACCCGCGTCCGAGATGGCAACCCATCAAGTATCTACATGTTTAGCTGTTGATTAAGGTTTCGGACAATGCAGTGCTCAACAGCAAAGCGACACTATCCTATTCTGCTTTAATTTTCACCAGCCACGCGGCAGACACGCGCTTCGGAAAAGTCTGTTTAAGTCGGCGCTCCGGACGGGGTCAACAGACAGACGCCCGAAGGAACGGACTCGTCAGTTTAAGCTGCGAGTCGGTATGAGTAATTGTTGTCAATTACATTGTCCATGATGAATGATTTACGAGATTCATCGGTCAATCTCGACATGCAACCTGTGAATGTACGCAACCCGTCGAATCCGGTACACCCCCAAATTTTTTTACTGCTCAATATTTCATAGAACTCTGTTAATATAACGGTTTTACATGCCAATTTCTTATGTGAGCAAAATACCTTTATAACAGTTCCGGAACGAAATCAGGAAATAAAAACATTCACATAACTCCATTTTTTCTATAACTTTCAGTTACTTCGCCCGTAAAACAGAACTCCATTCATAACAAAATTTTTATTCATTGAAGCGAGCTTTATTCTTACTCATCCCATTAGTTTTTTTCATTTGCAACACGCTCTCGGCACAGGAGAACGCATCTGTTAACGGATATATTACCGATGCAGAAACAGGCGAAACGCTCCTCACGGCAAATATTGCCCTCCTTGAAGTAAATCGCGGTACATCTTCTAACACCTCCGGCTACTACACCATTACAAATATTGAACCGGGGAGCTACACTCTGGTCGCTTCTTACATCGGCTACCGGCGTTTCGAAACAGAAATTACCCTTGAGCCGGGCGAAAACCTGCGAATTGACATCGAGATGATACCCGAAGGCGTACAGCTCGACGCCATTATTGTGGAGTCGGAATCAGAAAGAGAGGAGCAGAAAAATATCGGAAGAGCGCAGGTCAGCACTCAGCTCATCAAAGAATTACCCTCAGTCATTGAACCGGATGTTTTTCGTTCCGTTCAGCTGCTGCCGGGTGTGAAAGCAGCTTCAGATTTTTCAAGCGGTCTCTATGTGCGCGGCGGAAGTCCCGACCAAACGCTCATTCTGCTCGATGAAACCACGGTTTATAATCCTACTCACTTTTTCGGCTTTTTCTCAACATTTAATCCAGATGCGGTAAAAGATGTTCGACTGTACAAGGGTGGATATCCCGCAAAGTTTGGCGGACGCATCGGATCGGTGCTTACTGTATTTAATAAAGACGGTAACCGAAACAATACACAGGGATCGGTGAGTTTGGGTCTTCTGGCATCCCGCGCTTCATTGGAGGGCCCAATAGGCAACGGCTCATGGATGCTGGCATTCCGCAGGTCAACGCTCGAGCCGGTACTGGCCGTGCTCAGAGAATCCGTTGACGGTGTTCCAGACAAGTTTTATTTCTACGATGTGAATGGAAAAATCAGCAGCGATATCACCGAAAATGACCGGCTTTCCCTTGCATTTTATGCCGGCAACGACAATGTCTCTGTTCCCTTTCAGGATGATGCGAACATCAACCTCAAGTATGGAAACCAGACAATGAGTGGGCAGTGGCGCAGAATCATCAGCGAAAATGTCTTTAGTTTCGTAACCGTAACAGGCTCACGCTATTTCAATGAGCCGAATTTCGAAATTGCCGGCACCCCGTTTGAACGAAACAACGAAATTTACGACTTCTCGATAAAGGCAGACTTCGAGTACCTACCCAACGAAAACCACACGATATCTGCGGGAGTTTGGGGCGGAAATCTCCTTTTAACCTTTCAGGACAGGTTTGATAATCAGGAAACCTTCAACAACAGAATTTCATCACAATATTTGTCAGCGTACCTTCAGGATGAGTGGCAACCGTTTGATAACTGGACCTTTAACACCGGGTTACGGCTGAATTCGTTTTCAGAAGGTGATTTTCTGAGGCTGGAACCCAGGGCTTCTGCAGAGTTTCGCCCTACTGACCGCATTCGACTGCAGGCAGCTTACGGACGCTATTACCAATACCTTACCCTCATCACAAACGAGGCCTTTTCCGGTTTTGATTTGTGGCTGACCACCGACGATGGTGTGCCTCCCGCTTTCGGAGACCAGTTTGTGCTTGGTGCGAAAACCATTCCATTTTCGGGCTATGGATTTGATGCGGAAGTGTACTACCGAACCATGCGTGATCTGTTTGAGCTCGATCCTTTTATTAATGATGCCGCCGGACTCGATTATGAAGAGCTATTTCGTTTTGGTGAAGGCTACGCTTATGGAGTGGAGCTCTTTTTCGAAAAGCAAAGAGGCCCGCTCACCGGTTTCATTGGATATACGTATGGAGTAACACGCCGAAAATTTCCCGGATTTAACACCCCGATACTTGACGATCCGACACGCGCGCGGTTTTTTCCTCCAAAATACGACCGGACACACGATGTAAACATCACAACCAGTTTACGCCTTTCCGACCGCTGGAGCACGAATGCCGTGTTCAGTTATGCCACAGGGCAAGCTTATACGCAGCCATTAGGGCGAACTGAAATCTCAGGAATTCCATGGGATAATGATCCGCGCGATATCTTTACGGTTGGCAACGTAAATGCATCACGGCTACCTTCTTATCACCGGCTGGATCTTGCTTTCAGCCGGAGCGGAACATTTTTCGGAATTGGTGAGGCCGAATGGCAGATTCAGATAATCAATGTCTACTCGCGCAGAAATGTCTGGTTCTATAACTACGATTTCGACGACAATCCGATCGAACGTCAGGAAATCAACTTGCTGCCAATCATCCCTTCAATATCATACACTGTAAACTTTTAGGTTCCTCGATCATGAAAAAACTCACCTTCGGCTCGATATTACTTTTTACGCTATTGATTGCATTAGCCTGCGAACCCCTGAATCAGGATGAATACGAAGAATTTTTTGTGATTGAGAGCTACGCCGTTGCCGGCCGTCCACTGCCCGATATCACGATCAAACGAACGGCTGAAGCCACCGATTTTTTTGATGATGAATCGCTGCGGGTAAACGATGCGTCGGTGCAGCTTCTTCGACTTGATGAGAACGGCACTATCGTTGACCAATTTGAATATATACTCAGTGGGAATAACGGTATCTATTCAGCCGAAAACAGCAATCAATTGATTCAGGACGGCGGAACCTACCAGTTTATCGCAGACATTCCCGGTGCAGATGAACAAATTCGAGCAAAGACAATTGTGCCGGATAACTTTAATATAATCAGCGAAATACCGGACCAACTCGTTTACCAGGGACCGGAACAGCTCGAAATTACGATTAACAACACAACTCCCGAGTTCAGGCAGAATGTTTTCGTTTTCAGCACCATTGCCCGGGAACCCGCTGAGGAGAATCTCACACCGTTTTACAAAGCATCTTTCGACGATGACAACATTGATCTGAATGATGTTATCATCAATTCATCAGGCCTGATCAATGAAGGTAGTTTTGATATCAATCCCGACAACACCATAACACTTCGGTTCCCCTGGCTTGGTGTGGCTTTTTATGGGGAAAACGTGGTGGTTATCAACTCGGTAGACGAAAACCTGTTCGACCTGGTACGCTCCCAGGAAGTGCAGCTTGGGGGATCCACCCTATCGCCGGGAGAGATTCCAAATGTGCTGTATAACACAGAAGGAGCTATTGGTGTATTCGGAAGTATGGCAACAGATACGGTAAACACACGATTTGTTCGCGGGTTTTGATTGAGTAATGACCTAAACTTCTTAGCTAAATTCATCAAATAAAAGTCGCAATTTCACCAAGTGATTTTTTTGCGATATTCGGAACGCTGGCACCCTCTGCCGGAAAACCCGTTACCAAAATCAGGTAAGCTCTTTCGTTTGACGGACGATCTAAAATTTCATTCAAAAATTTCATGGGATTCGGTGTATGTGTAAGAGTTGCAAGACCTGAATGATGGAGAGCAGTTATCAAAATACCGGTGGCAATTCCCACCGATTCTTTCACATAATAATGCTGTATTTTTTCACTCCTTTCGGTTATCCCGTAATTTTTTGAAAAAATAACAATCAGGTAAGGAGCGGTTTCCAGGCAGGGCTTATATTCATCTGTTCCCAGATGGTCCAGCGCCTTTAGCCATTCTTCCGGCGCTTTTTCATTGTAAAACTCTTTCTCAGCTTTCTCAGCCTCTGCCCGAATTTTCTTTTTCACATCATGATCAGAAACCACTACAAAATGCCAGGGTTGCTGATTGGCTCCATTGGGTGCTGTGCCTGCGGCTTTTATCGCGTCTTTAATAACTTGGATTGGCACCGGTCTTTCTGAAAAATCCCGGACTGTTCGACGACATTTGATTTCCTTATAAAAATCATTCGCCCGTTTTTTCATCTCCAAGGGTGAATATTCACGGAAGTTTTGCAATGGAATAAAATCTGACTTAGACATTAGGTTCAAACGTTTATTTAATTATAAAGAAGAGTATTAATATAGTGAAGGTTAAGTAGTTACATAAAATACAATGAGCTCAAGCCAATTAGATAACAGTCCGTAAAGATATTTTGGGGTGGATATTCAGGATATTTCGCTGAACCGGATAGTAACTTTTGGAAGTTGCCCAGAATCCTTATCTCAATCTGGATGATGGAGGAATTATCGGGTAAAAGAAGATTCTGCTTGCTGATCGTATTCTTTTTATTTTAGGGCAGAGACCAATAGAAAGAGATAAATTAAACAAAAAGTGGATATGAGTATAAAACACAGAAGACTTGGAAAACATGGAGTGATCGTAAGTAATCTTTGCCTGGGAACCATGAATTTTGGCTGGAAAACAAGTGAAGAAGAGAGCTTCAAAATTATGGATCGTGCTTTAGAGTTAGGCATCAATTTCTTTGATACAGCTGATGTCTATGGGTGGGAAGAGCAGCATGGCTATACAGAAGAGATTATCGGAAGATGGATTGCACAAGGCGGAGGAAGAAGAGATGCTATTGTATTGGCAACTAAAGTATATAACCCGGTAGATCGTAAAGAAAATTTACCCGAGGTTAACAGTGACGGACGAAGCCTGAGTGCTTATAAGATCAGAAAACATTGCGAGGGAAGCCTGAAGCGATTACAGACGGACAGAATAGACCTCTATCAAATGCACCATATTGACCACGGCTGTCCTTGGGACGAAACCTGGCAAAGCTTTGATACATTAGTAAAACAGGGTAAAGTGGTATATGTGGGATCGAGTAATTTTGCCGGCTGGGACATTGCCACAGCATGTCAGGAGGCATCTAAACGGGGTATACTGGGTTTGGTTAGCGAACAAAGCATTTACAATCTAGATAACAGGATGCTCGAATTAGAAGTTATTCCCGCCTGCAGACATTACGGTCTGGGTCTGATTCCATGGAGCCCTCTGGCCGGCGGCCTCTTAGGCGGTGCGCTTCAGAAACACAATGAGGGACGGCGTTCTGACGAGGAGTCTGTGAAACAGATTGAAAATAAACGCAATCAGCTTGAAAAATATGAGACTTTATGTAAAGAAATTGGCCATCCTCCTGCAGAAGTCGCTCTGGCATGGTTACTACACAATCCTGTTGTAACAGCACCCATTATCGGTCCACGAACCATAGAGCAGCTGGAAAGTGCCGTTCGCGCATGCAGTATTGAACTGGATGACGAAACACTCAAAAAACTGGATAAAATTTTTCCGGGGCCCGGCGGTGAAGCCCCAATGGCGTATGCCTGGTAGTCAGCAAAAGACGTATTAAAAACTGGTTCTCAGGAATTCTTGTGTGTGAATTGCTTAGAACCAAGAAATTATGGTTTCGGCAATGTTGGTAACAAACTGAACATTTTAAAATTTGAAAATGGTTGTTACTACAAAGACTCCAAGACTCGAAGTGTCTAAATGTCAGGTTACTATTCTTAGTGAAACCTTCGTGTTTTCGTGGCTTCGTGGCCAATAATCTTGGTGGTTTAATGACCTTCATTCTATCCTTTTTAAGGATTTTCTTATTGAGATAGCTATTCTGTGAGTTTCATTTACCCACAAGAATTCCTGTAGAAACAAAAAAACTGTTGTAGCGAATGCTCTGAATTTAAAAAAGAGTCTCTGCTTATTACTTTTTCATTTTCTGAGCGTGGATATGTGTATATGCCATCTATAATGCAATCCGACACGATCATGCATTTTACATTATGCATAAAAAAAGCAGGCTTGTTCATTCGCAAGTCTGCTTTTTAAACACTTCTTTGGTAATTCAGCATACTTTAAAGCAGCATCGCCAGTGGATTTTCAAGAAGCTTCTGAAGTGTATTTAAGAACTCAGCGGCTTTCGCCCCGTCAACCACACGATGGTCGCTCGACAGCGTAACCTTCATTCGCTTGCCGGGAACTACTTCACCGTTCTTCACAACGGGAACGTCGCGGATCGCGCCAACGGCAAGGATACAGGCGTTAGGTGGATTTATGATCGCCGTAAACTCTTCGATACCAAACATGCCGAGATTACTGATGGTGAAGGTGCTTCCCTCCATCTGCTCCGGCTGCAATTTCCTGTCGCGGGCAAGGCCGGCCAGTTCACGTGTTTCAGCTGAAATCTGTCGTAAGTTCTTCTTATCGGCGTGTTTAATAACCGGCGTCATCAGCCCTTCATCAATTGCCACGGCTACGGCAACGTTTACATCGCCATGTTTTCTGATCACGTCATCCAGCCAGGAAGAGTTAATCGCCGGATGTCTACGCAAAGCTGCCGCACATGCTTTAACCACAATATCGTTGAAAGAGATTTTCACCTCGCTCATCTCGTTCAGCCCTTTACGCGCGGCCATGGCAGCTTCCATGTCTATGTCAACCGCTTCATAAAAATGCGGACTCGTAAATTTGCTTTCTGAGAGCCGGCGGGCAATCGCTTTTCTCATTTGCGAGATTTTCGCGTCTTCAGACTCTTCAGAATCAAAAGATGGCACGGAAATAGTTGATTCTGCCTCCTCTTTTGAGGGTTCGTAGTTTTCGATATCCCGTTTAATAATTCGCCCTTCAGGACCCGATCCGTCTACAGAACCGAGGTCAATACCTTTATCTTCAGCCATTTTCTTGGCTAGCGGAGAGGCTTTAATGCGGCCGTCATCATCCGAAGATGGTTCAGCAGTTTTCTCCTCTTTTTTCTTGCCACTTCCTTTCCCGTTCAGGTCGCCCAGAATAGGGTCAAAATCTTTTTTCTTCTCTTTTGTTTCTTCTTTTTTGTCTGATTTTTCATCTTCAGGCGAGTCATCGTCTTTTTCATCTTTTGAGGATTCATCCCCAGTCCCGCCTTCACTTTCAAGAAGTTCACTGATGTCTTCACCCTCCTCTCCGATAACGGCAAGAAGCCCCCCAAGCGGAACTGCGTCGCCTTCGTCCACCAGAATCTTCAGAACGGTTCCGTCATCAAAAGCTTCCACTTCCATGGTCGCCTTATCGGTTTCAACTTCAGCGATAACATCGCCTGAACTTACCTTATCGCCCTCTTTAATATTCCATTTCGCGATAACGCCTTCTTCCATTGTATCGCTGAGCTTGGGCATCTCAATTTTTATAGCCATAATGATATCAATTATTATAAATCAGATTTATACTTTTCTTATTTGCAGCCACAAAAACACCAAATCACAAAATTTAAAAAGTGTTATGTGCATAAAAATGTAGAACAAAATTAAACGAATATCTACAAAACCACTCTGTTTATTCCTTTTCCAATATTTATTGTATTGAAGTTAATAAGAAACCCCAAACGCAGCTTTGTTAGTTTCAAATGACTCAGAACCTGAGCTTTCCATAAAGGATTCATTTTTTCAACTGCTTTTAACTCTATTATAATTTTTCTTTCAACTAACAGATCAATGACCAGCCCCTCATCTAATGTTATACCGTCATATTGAATTGGGACTTCAACCTGTCTTTCAACATAAAGACCACGTTTATTTAATTCATGTCTTAAGCACGCTTCGTATATCTTTTCTAATAATCCTGGTCCAAGTTTTTTATGAACCGTATAAGAACTGTCAACAATTTCAGTTCCGATTTTTTCAACGTCATCGGGAATTGGTAAAATATTTCTTAACCCGGTTTTTATCTCTTTCATAGAACTTTAATTGTTTAGATAAACATTTATCGAGAACAACGAATCAAAGATAAAAGAGAACTAATTAATTGCTGCTATGTCAAAAACTTTTCTGCTTTAGTGCTTTCGTGGCAATCACTCACTGTGCGTTATACAGAGATCATCGATACGAAACCGCATTTACGGCTTCGATCACCTTCTTGGCGTCCGGCAGCCACAGATCAAACAGTGGTTTGGAAAACGGAGCGCAAACATCCGGCAGGCAAACCCGCTGTACAGGAGCGTCGAGATAATCAAATGCTTCACGCTGGATCAAAAACCCTACCTCAGAAGCTAAACCGCCAAATGGATGGGCTTCATCTACAATCACACAGCGATTGGTCTTTTTAATTGACTCAATAACCGTTTCCATATCAAAAGGCTTAATCGTTCTGGGGTCAATAATCTCAATCTCCACTCCGTCTTTGGCAAGCTGTTCTGCAGCCTGTTTGGTAACGTGGTACATTTTACCGGTCGCTACAACGGTTACATCACTTCCCTCGCGCTTTATCTTCGCTTTTCCAATGGGGATGGTGTAGTCATCCTCCTCAGAAACTTCCCCTTTCATTCCGTACATCTGCTCCGATTCCATAAAAAGAACAGGATCTTCGCTTCGGATGGCTGATTTCAGCAGCCCTTTCGCGTCATCCGGTTCAGAAGGATAAATAACTGATAAACCGGGAAAATGGGCGTACATGGAGTCGTAAGCTACAGAGTGGGTCGCTCCAAGCTGGCCCGCAGATGCGTTTGGCCCCCTGAACACGATCGGCACACTCGCCTGACCGCCCAGCATATAGCGAATTTTTGATGCGTGATTAATGATCTGATCGGCCGCAAGAACTGCGAAATTAAACGTCATAAACTCAACGATCGGCCGCAGCCCTTTCATGGCTGCACCCACACCGATACCCGAAAAACCGAGCTCAGATATCGGCGTATCAATAACGCGTTTAAATCCATATTTGTCGAGAAGGCCTTCTGTAGCTTTGTAGGCGCCGTTATATTCGGCAACTTCCTCGCCCAAAATAAATACTTTTTCGTCGCGATCCATCTCTTCGTCAATTGCATCGCGAATCGCTTCTCTGAATTGTAAAACTGCCATTTCTTTCTCAGTATAAGTTAGCTGTTAATTATTTTCTGTCGTGGATGTATGGGGTTCCTGTAAACATATCTTCATAAAGTGCCTCCGGTTCGGGGAAGGGGGTTTCATCCGCAAATTCAATCGCCTCCATCACTTCGTTTTCGATATCCTCAACCATTTTTTCGACCTCTTCCTCCTTCAGAATATCATTCTCCAGCAGGTAGCTCTTCATCCGCTCAACGGGATCTATTTTCTGGTACTCTTCCAGTTCCTTTTTCGTCCTGTATTTCTGAGGATCCGACATGGAGTGGCCTCTGTACCGGTAGGTCCGGATCTCCACAAAATAGGGTTCGCCATTTTTACGAACATCATCGGCGATCTCCTTCATATTTTCGTACACGGTAAGTGCGTCCATACCATTAAAGAGGGCACTTTTCATTCCATAACCTTTTGCCCGCTCATGAATTTCACCAACCGTATGCCGGTTTGCAGCAGTTCCCATGGAATACCCATTATTCTCAACGATATAGATACATGGGAGCTTCCAGAGCTGACTCATATTAAGTGTTTCGTGAAGTGCGCCCTGGTCTACTGCACCATCTCCAAAAAAGCAGGTGCTGATCTTATCGTTACCCATATATTTATTGGCAAACGCCAGGCCGCCGCCGATGGGAATGTGTCCTCCAACAATGCCGTATCCGCCCCAGAAATTATTTTCTGTCTTGGCAAAGTGCATGGAGCCGCCTTTTCCTTTCGAACAGCCCGCAGCTTTACCAAAAAGCTCCGCCATCCCCTCTTTCGGTGATATACCACGAACAAGTCCCCATCCGTGGTCGCGATAGGCTGTGATAATATCGTCTTCATCATCAAGGGCAAAAACCGTACCTGTTGATACAGCTTCCTGTCCTATATAGAGGTGAAGAAAACCCCCGAATTTCCCTTTTTGATACATCTGCATGGCGCGTTCTTCGAACCGGCGCTGCAGCTGCATCAGCCGGTACATTTCAACAACATCGTCATCAGACAGTTTTAAATCCTTGTGTGTCTTATCGGTAAAATCCGGCAGTTTGACGGACTTTTCAACCTTGCCATTTTTATCGTTGTTTAACCCAATCGGTGTAAAAATAGCTTCTTGTTTTTTTTTCGCCATATCTGTGTAAAAATGTTCTTCTTAATTATTTACAGTCGGGAAATATACCCATTTTTTCGAGAAGTTTACAGAAGAGTCTGTCTTCTAATTGGCAGCTTGCTCTGTAATCCATGTTTTAACATGCTTAAAGGCATCATCTACTTTTTCGGGGAAACGTCCGCCGGCTGTCGCCAATCCGGGCTGTCCACCACCTCCGCCTCCTACAATTTTCCCAAGTTCCGAAACCAAAGACCCGGCTTTGAGTCCCTTTTTCACCAGGTCGTCGGTCAGTGCAACCATTAGATACACCTTTCCATGTTCGGTATCCGTCCCGGCCAAAACGGTAACGCTGTTTTCCGTTTTCTTCTGTAATGAATCGTAACCCATCTGTTTTAGTTCATCCATTCCGGCACCTTTTATCTGTCCTGTAACAAGGATTGTTCCGTTTATGGTTGATGCGTTTGCGATGAAATCATCGAGCTGACCGGCAGCCATTTTCTGCTGAAGTGACTGCAGCTCTTTTTCAAGCTCTTTATTCTGTTCACGCAGCTCCTCAATTGCCTTTACCGGGTTTTTCTGATTTCCCAATATTGCCCTGATCTTTCCGAGCTGATTTTTCTCATCGCGAATCCATTCGTCGGCTACTCGTCCGGCTACAGCCTCCACCCTTCGGATCCCTGCCGCCGCGCTGCTTTCGCTTATAAAACGGAAATAACCGATTTTGCCGGTGGCGTCCACGTGGGTGCCGCCGCAAAGTTCAACAGAATAATCGGGATCAAACGTAATAACGCGCACACGCTCACCATACTTTTCGCCAAATAGCATCATGGCACCGCGTTCCCTGGCTTCGTCAATCGGAACATCGCGGTCTTCCTGAAGCGGTATGTTTTCCTGAATTTTTTCATTTACACGCTTCTCCACCCTGTCAAGCTGTTCCAGCGTTACCGCATCAAAATGGGAAAAATCGAAACGCAGTTTATCGGGAGCTACAAGTGACCCTTTCTGTGCCACATGATCTCCAAGCTCCTCGCGAAGTGCAGCGTGCATCAGATGGGTAACGGAGTGATGTTTTTCAATCTCCCTGCGCCGCTCCAGGTCAATTTTTGCTAACCAGGTTCCGGTTAAATCTTCAGGCAGCTTGTCTACATAGTGTACATGGAATCCATCAGTTCCTTTTTGAACATCAACGACTCTGATAATCGTACCATCCTTTTCAAGAATACCTGTATCCGCAATCTGCCCGCCACTCTCTGCGTAGAAAGGAGTTTTTGTGAGGCGAAGAGCCATTCTCTTTTCCTCTTCTCTGTAGCCGATAATTATCGTATCAGTTTCATTAACATCGTATCCAACAAATTCTGATTTATACTCTGACGCTGAGCCTTCTTGAACCAATTTCCATGTATTGGTCTCACTCTGATCTACCGAAAATTTACCGGCAGCCCGTGCCCTCTCCTTCTGCTCCTTCATGAGCTTGTTGAATCCGTCTGTATCTACTTCCACACCGCGTTCACGCGCCATCAACTCGGTGAGGTCTATGGGAAATCCATAGGTATCGTGAAGTTTAAAGGCATCCTCACCAGACAATTTCTTCTCTCCTTCCACCATCTCATTAAACAGCTCAATCCCCTGACCCAGGGTTTTAAGGAAGCTTTTCTCTTCCGAACGAATCACATTTACGATATACTCTTTCTGAGCCTCAATTTCGGGAAATACATCTTCAAACTGCTTCGCGAGAACATCCACCAGCTTATAAAAAAACGGCTCTTTGAAATCGAGTTTATCCCAGCCGTAGCGAATCGCACGCCGCAGAATTCGGCGAATCACATATCCTCTGCCGTCATTTCCGGGAGAGGCTCCGTCCGCAATAGAAAACGTTACGGCACGAATGTGATCGGCAATCACCCGCATGGCAATGTCTTTTTCTTCACTGGCACCATACTCTAGTCCGGCCATCCCGGCAACCTTGTTGATAACGGGTGTAAAAATATCGGTATCGTAGTTGGAGGTTTTTCCCTGTAAAACGGCACAAACGCGTTCAAATCCCATACCGGTATCCACGTGCTGTGCGGGCAGCTTCTCAAGAGAACTATCCGGTTTTCGATTGAACTGAATGAACACAAGGTTCCAGATCTCCATTATGCGGGGATCGTCCATATTTACCAGCTCAGATCCCGGGCGCTCTTTCCGCTCCTCATCTGATCGCAGGTCGATGTGTACCTCAGAGCAAGGACCGCAAGGGCCCGTTTCGCCCATCTCCCAGAAGTTGTCTTTTTTGCCAAACTTCAGGATATGGTCATGAGCGATTGTCGTCTCACTTTTCCATAACTCAATGGCTTCATTGTCCACGGGCAGGCCATCGGATTCATCGCCTTCAAATACGGTGGCATATAAACGGTCGGGTTCAAGCCCCCACTTATCAACAAGCAGTTCCCATGCCCAGCCAATCGCTTCTTTCTTGAAATAATCCCCGAATGACCAGTTGCCCAGCATTTCAAAGAGAGTGTGATGATAGGTATCGTGCCCTACCTCCTCGAGGTCGTTGTGCTTTCCGCTTACCCGAATACACTTTTGTGTGTCGGCCGCACGCTTCCAGATTTTACCGTCGTGTTTCAGGGCATCTTCTTCCCCCAGAAAGATCGATTTGAACTGATTCATTCCCGCATTGGTGAACAGGAGAGTTGGATCATTTTTGGGTACGACGGGAGCGCTGTCGACAATGGCGTGATCTTTTTCAGCAAAGAAATCAAAAAAATCCTGGCGAATCTGGGCGGAAGTCTTATGAGACATGGTTATTTCTTAAAAATATTGAATTTTATGAAGCCTTAAAGATAGGAAAAAGTTGCCTTGAACTCATCTCTGCTTTTTGTTTTTGATCGGATGAAACGGTATATCTAAAAAATATTCTTATGTACAGTCATTAAGCGTAATCAATAATAACGGGGGAAGATAATGTCATTAATAGGAAAAAAGGTGCTGGTAACGGGTGCAACCGGATTTCTTGGGTGCGGCTGGCAGAAATAGCAGGAAAAGAAACTAAAGGAATTCCGCTTTTTGTTGCCCGAGCCATGGCCTGGGCCAACAAAATTCCAGGCGTGACCACCCCTATTGATCAGGGGTTTGTTGAGATGATGAACTCAACCAACACCTTTCCGACTGAAAAAGCGGAACAACAGCTTGGATGGAAACCTAAAGTGTCCCTTGATGAAGGTCTTCAACGCACTACCAACTGGATTAAAAAAGAACTGGCTACCGGCTAAAATATAAAACTCCGCCCTCTTTATTTCCGGCGGACTTTTTACAGCGATTACGCTCGGCTTGTTTGAGCTGATTGATCTGGATATTGAAGATTTCTACTTTCAGCACATTGCCATTTGGGGTTTCGCCGCCTCCCCGGTGATAGCAACACATCTGGTTCGCACTACCCCTCAGCTTGTCGGCAAGGTAACCCCTGTTATTGCAAAAATATTTACACCGGTTGTGTTTGTAATGCTCACAATTTACCTGGCGGCCGTTCTCTACACCGGAAAAGATCCCTATAACGATCGTGAATTTCTGATTGTATTTAACGCACTTTTGATCGGTGTGATGGCAATCATTCTTTTTTCGATATCAGAAAATTCGTACACATCAAAAAACAAACTCTCTCTGTTTATGCTATGCGGACTGTCTGTAGTTACGATAATTTTAAACAGTATTGCACTGTCCGCAATCATTTTCAGGCTATGGGAATGGGGAGTAACTCCCAACAGGGCCGCTGTATTGGGAATTAATGTTCTGATTTTTATGAATCTGGGCTGGATCGCCTTTTCGCTGATAAAAAACCTGATCAGCAGCCAGCAAACCGATGCGGCTGAGAAAAGTATTGCAAAGTTTTTACCTGTTTATGCTGCGTGGGTATTTATCGTCACGTTTATTTTTCCGCTGATGTTCGGTTTCGCGTAACTACGCTGAAACGAAATCATAACAGCTTCAAAGGGGCTCCGAAATGACTTCAGGTTTTTTTGATCTGCATTGAATCGCCACGTAAATCTTGAGTATTTTACAGTTTGAGATTTATTTAATAGCACATTAGAACCATGAAAACCTTACTCAACTACTTCTTCCGGGGGCTCCTTTTTGTTCTTCCGATTTTTGCCACCTTTTATATTCTTATCGTTATCGTAAACTGGGCCGACGACACCCTTAACGAGCTTCTTTTTTCCTGGCTTTCGTTTGATATTCCCGGACTTGGAATTCTCACCGCGTTTATAGGAATTATGTTTTTAGGGATGGCGGTATCGTGGGCCATTTCGAAGCCGGTCTTTTCCTACTTTGAGCGTCTGATCGCAAAAACTCCGATTGTAAAAATTATCTATACTGCTTTAAAAGATTTTACGGAAGCGTTTGTAGGCAACAAAAAGAAATTTAATCGACCCGTTAGTTTTGCATTAACTCAGGGTGTAGACAGAATCGGGTTCATCACCGAAGATGACCTTTCCATGCTAAACATATCGGAGAGAATTGCTGTCTACTGCCCGCACTCCTACAACTTTTCCGGAAATCTGTTTCTGGTTGATCCGGCAAGAATAAAAGTCCTGGATATTAATCCTTCCGATGCCATGAAGTTTGCCGTAAGTGCGGGAGTTACCCAAATCGAAAAACAGACATAGAGCAGCCACCCCCTTTTTTTTTTGAAATATTATGATAAAAAAAGAATTAAGAGAACTCTTCAGCCATTATAAAAATGGAACGGTTTACTTAAATCATGCCGCCATTTCGCCCATGCCGAATGCCACGGCAGACGCTATTCGTTCCTTTTTAGACAGGCGCCAAAACGGCCCGGTTGAAGATTTCGAAAACTGGATGGAGATCCTGGAAGAAACACGAATGTTTATTGCCCAACTCATCCATTCTGAATCTTCTGAACAGATTACCTTTATGGGGAATACTTCTGATGGAATTTCTGCCGTTGCCGAAAGCCTTCCCTGGGAGTCCGGTAACGAAATTCTTCTGAATACGATGGAATTTCCGTCAAATGTTCAGCCGTTCCGGGCTCTGGAACGAAAAGGCGTTTCAGTTCGGTATATCCAACCCGAAGATGGAATGGTTACGCCTGATATGGTACGCAGCGCCATCAGCCCAAATACCAAACTGGTATCCGTGAGTGCTGTACAGTATCTGAACGGTTTTCGCGCTGATTTAGAAGGAATTGGTGTCGTTTGTAAGGAAAAGAATGTATGGTTTGTTGTAGATGGAATACAGGCCCTGGGTGCGTCAGATATAGATGTAAAATCTGCACATATCGATGCCCTTGCCACCGGAGGCCACAAATGGCTGATGTCGCCTATGGGTACGGGATTTTTATATCTTAGCAATGCAATGGCCAAAAGCATGACCCCGTCAAAAACCGGCTGGCTTTCAGTAGAAGAGCCCTGGCAGCTATCCAACTTTGATCAGCCGTGGCTGCCCGTTAACCAGCACCTTGAAACAGGGACCATGAATATGGCGGGTATCATTGGAATGCATGCCAGCCTCAAAATGTTTTTAGATCTGGGGATAAAAAACATTCGCAATGAACTCCTCACGTTAACCGACGAACTCATTGACATATTAAAAAAGAGATCCGGGGTAATGATTATCACACCTGCTCAACAAGAACGGAGATCTGGAATTATTACCTTCAAACAAAGGTCAGATTCTGAACCGGATGATATCGTTCAGCTTCTTAAAAATCAAAATATTATCATTTCGGCAAGAGAGGGGTTGTTTAGAATTTCTCCTCACTTTTATAACACGATCGAAGAGATTGAAACCGCTGTAAATCAACTGTTTAAAGTATGAAAAAGCGATGGGATATATTTGTAACCCTTATTAAAAAAACCGTATCCAAATCGGTAGAGGATGAAATACTCACATACAGTGCGGCAATCGCTTTTTACACCATTTTTTCTACTGCCCCAATATTAATACTGATCATATCCGTCGGGTCAATTTTTCTGCAAGAAGAGACGGTGTTGAACGAGCTGAACAGTTTTCTCGGCGCTTATCTCGATCAGGACACCATTCAGCTTTTGAGTGATACCATTTTCAAGCGGGTTGAAGAGTCAACAAGCTATCTTACAACCGGGATCGCCATCGTGGCAATATTATTTGGAGCCACCACCGTAATTATGCAGTTAAAAGTAGCATTGAACAAGATCTGGAACGTAGATTTTGTATCCATGAATACGTTTAAGAATTTCATATTCAACAGGATGGTCTCTTTCGGGATGATTATGCTATTCAGCCTTCTTCTTGTTACCTCCCTTTTGGCAGAGGCGTTTTTAGGAGTAGCTTCGGGTTTTATTTCTGACCAGATTCCCTTCCTTAACCTGGAAACGTTAATACTGAGTACCAGAATCGGAACTGTGGGTTTTGCCATGGTCGGCTTCGCATTCATTTTTAAAATTCTGCCCGATGTGCACGCACGCTGGCGGGATGTATTTGTGGGTGCTTTCGCCACAACTATTCTTTTCACCATCGGGAAGTATCTTATCGGGTTCTATCTTTCAGAAACCGGGATCGATACAACCTACAGGGCAGCGGGGTCGCTGGTAGTATTTGTGATCTGGGTCTATTTCAACATCTTCTCGGTGCTAATTGGCGCTGTGTTTACACAGGTTTATACCGAGCACCACGGAGGAATTATAAAACCCTATAAATTTGTAACGCTGAGAGGCTCAATTGAAACCCCAAAGGAGGACACCCCGCAGTTTAAAAAGGCACCAAAAAAAGAAGATGCAGACTAATACACCTCTTCAAATATGCGCGGGCCGGGCTTAATAAATCGCTTGAATTTATTTCCGGGAATTGTGCTCAGATCTTCCGGCAGCTCATTTCTGATTTCGAGATACTCCGGATGTCCCTGGTTTATCAGCTTGGTGTAGATGCCCGTCTCCATTCCTTTCATTCCGCAGATGTAAATGAGCGTATTCTCTTTTGCTAAAATCGGTCTTAGCAGCTCTTTCTCATCATCAAGTTTGGTCTGTACATAATATTTTGATCCGTCATGGCGCCTGTCTTCCCGGGAAACAGAAATGAGGTAATGGAAATGATCATACTTCTCATCCATATCTTCAAAAAAATCGGCATACAAAACATCTGTACGGTACGGGCAGCCAAAAATAAGGGCACACTCGTTGCTAAAATCTTTCTCAAACAGCTCTTGTATCATTCCGCGGAAAGGAGCAATTCCCGTTCCGGTTGCAAAAAAGATGTAGTTAAAGTCCTGCGAATTTTGGGGCAGCAGAAAACGGCGGCCGCTCGGGCCGGTTACCCGTACTTTATCACCTGGTTTTAGATCTGCCAGGTAGTTCGATGCCACACCCAGATACAGCTTGTTATCCAGCTCTTCAATAGTGCGCTTTACTGTGGTTGAGATCAGATGCTTTTCACCCTTTTCACCGGAAGATGGGGATGAAACTGAGTATAAACGCAGCCTGTGTGCTTTTCCTTTCTCATCTTTTCCGGGCGGCAGCACACCCACTGACTGGCCTACTTTTACGCGGTCAACAAGTTCGGTGCCTGAAACATCAAAGGTTATATGCCGCACAATATTAGGGCTCGACTCTTTGGTAACCACGTAGTTTTCGACAACGGTCACCTCAACTGGATCATTTTTAGAGTAAATGTTCAGTTCAACTTCGGGTAAATTAATTTGGGACATGGAAAATGTTGAATTTGATATTCACTGCCTGCGATGCGACCGGGTACGTATCACTCAGCAGCGATTGAATTAACGTTATGATGGTGAATTATAAAACAGGATCCGGTATGAATATACTGGTTGATTTATCTTTTTAATGGAAACTCTAAAATCTCGTCAAAAATTTCATCGTTAGTGTCCATAGAGTGCGACGACATGAATATAAGGCTATTATTGCTCTTTTTTTGATTCTTTATCAGATCGTACACAACAAGACGCGTCTCTTTATCGAGTCCGCGAAGAGGCTCGTCCATGATTAGCACATCGGGACTGGTGATAAAAGCGGCTGCAATCTGCGTTTTCTTTTTCATACCTGTAGAATAGGTTCCAATCTGCTCATCTTTTTCGGCCAGGCTCAGCTGCTCAAAAATTTGATCAATATTTCGGGGTGATTCTTCTGTCCAGAGCCTGCGGTTTCTCAGAATCCACTCCAGCAATTCGGATGCCGTAAGATGCACCGGAAGTGTCTCCTCATCGTGAATAAGCCCCACGTTCTGAAGGTATTCGGAGGGGTTCTCATGAATATTGCTTCCGTTAAAGAGAACCGTTCCGGATGTGGGAAATGAGTTCACCGATAAAATTCGCAGAAAGGTTGTTTTGCCCGATCCGTTCGGGCCTATAACGCCAATCGCTTTCCCCTGCTCATACTCTGCATTTATATTGCTGAATACCGGAGAACCGACTTTAAACTGTTTTGTGAGCTGATTAATCGTAAGCATCAGGATGTTTTAAAATCTCTTTTTAGGGTTGACTGGCCCGCAACAGATATCAGAACTGCGGTGCCAAGGAACGTCGCAATAGTAATAAACTGACTGTAAAAATCCGGTGTACCGAAGATAAAATACTGAACGTTCATGCCTGTAAGAAGCGGAAGAATCCACCGGACCTGAATCCAGAACCTCGCAGCAATCCATGTTTTTTGCCCGGCCATCCACCGAAGCAGCCAGGGCGGCGACACATCAGCCCTGAAAGTAAGCACAATAAGCAGATGATGGAGTACGGCAAACAACATCCAGAGAAAGGTAATAAATGTTTCATCAGGCCGCTGATACGCGATAAAAAGCATCGCTCCGTGTCCTGCGGCAATAAGCCTTCCTGCCGGCAAAATACGCTCCTGCTGCAGAATAAACTGCCATACATGTGCTTTCAGAGAGCCCGGCACCCACCATAGCTGCTCAACCTCACGCTGTTCAGTTACTTCATCACCTGTAAGTGTTTCACCAAAAAATTCCCTGAAAAAAGCATTTGTGCTGTAGAAATAACGGTCAATCTTTTTCTCGGTCCGTTTCATTTGAAGAAATCCGAACCCACAGACCGCAATGGCAGCAAATCCTTCAAAAAGAGGGCCAAAAACATTTCCTAAATAAGCTGCCAGCGTTACCGCCCCGATTCCAGCAAATGTAATCCAAATGGTATTTATAAGACTTGGGATAGCGCCGGGATCGAGCGGGTATTTGAGATAATCTGCAATTTTCCGGCGTAAATTGCGCCCCTTTTCCGACTCCTTCCAGAACTGCGATTCGTCTCCGCTTTTAACATATCGGAATAGAGACAGGTATCCGATTCCGGTATAAAACAGAAGGGCAACCAGCGTATAAATGAGTTTGATGGTCAGGTTATCTGTTGGTGATTGAAGATCTGCAAACATCATCATGGGGAAGGCCGCATAGACGGGTAGAGAATAGCGGGTAAATTTCCTGATCAGTAGTTTATTGATCGCCTTTCCAGACAGATTTCCAAGCTGATAGATCGGCATATGCCGATCCGGAAAAAAGATATGGGGAATAATAAACGCCAGCAGGCCTGAGAGTACGATTAAAAAATAGCGAATGGTAACAATACGCGATTCAAGTGCAGCATTCCCTGTCCATAGTACACAAAACAGCAGCGTTAAAATAAGTATGGGCAGGCCGGTTTTTAATGATATTCCCGGCTGAATTCGGTGATTCAATAGAAACGGATTCATTCAGATTTACAGAAAGATCAAATATAAAGAGAGTTTGCCTAAATGATACAATGAATCTCACACTGCTTTATTAGATGCATACTTAAATGTGAACCCGAAAGTTTTGTTTAAAACCCAGGGCGCAGGGCAAGTCGATTACAGATCATCATCAAAAAGAATAAAACTGAAAAGAAAGGAACACTGCTCTGCAACGGGTTACAAATCGTTTCCGGCTCCGAACCCGGAACAGGGCAGGAAACTGCATAGAAAATCAGATTTTTGACGCACGTTTTGTATATTGATAAAACTTGAAAAAAGCGTTTCCAAAGAAAGTTTAAATCAATATATCAGACATGAAATTTTACGTTTGTATAAAGCAGGTACCTGATGTAAATGCCCCTCTGCAGATAAAAAACGGAGAACTGATCCAGGATAATAACAGAAATATTTTAAACGCCTACGATGCCTCGGCCGTAGAAGAGGCTCTTGTTCTCAAAGAAGCACATGGCGGTGAAGTTGAGGCCGTTCTGGTAGGGCCGGAACAGGCAAAAGAGACCCTGAGAAAAGCTCTTGCAATGGGCGCCGATAAAGGAACTCATATCGTGACAAATGGCGATGAAGAGTTCGACTCTCAATCTTACGCTAAAATTCTCGCTAAACTCTTTTCTGATAAAGAGTACGATTTTATTTCATGCGGCAAGCAGAGTCAGGACACCGATGCGGGACTTACCGGCTCCATGCTGGCAGAACTGCTCGATCTCCCCTATGCAACAAACGCTGTTGGACTGGAGTACAGCGACGGCAAACTGCTCGTAAAACGACAGGGAGATACCGGACAAGAGATGATTGAAGTTCCTTCTCCCGGACTAGTGACGTGCTCTAACGATATGAATGATCCACGTATCCCCAGCCTGAAGGGAATTATGCAGTCTAAAAGAAAACCTGTTGAGACGATTGCCCTCAACGATTTAGGAGCTGACATGACTGCAGAAGCGGTGCAGACCAAAGTTTTGGGTTTCGAGGAGAAACCTGATCGTGAGCCGGGCAAAAAATACGAAGGTGAGCCTGACGAGATTGCCCGGCAGGTTGCCCAGCTGCTCGATACCGAAGAAAACGTTATTTAACCTAAAAGAAATTGATTCATGAGTACACTCCTAACTGTTATCTCTGTAAATGACGGGAAAATAAAACGTTCATCACTTGAGGTTTTATCCCGCTGTAATGAACTGGCAGAATCGAACGGACATACATCAGCTGCACTCGTTATTGATGCAAACGCATCGGAGATTGCCGAAAAACTTAAGAACTACGGACCGGACGCGATTTATACCATTGAGAATCCGATTTTTAAAAATCATTTAAATACCCCCGTCCTGAAGGCGCTGTCTGTGGCTATGGACCATATAGAACCGGCAATCGTTGCATTTGCATCCACAGAAAGCTCAAAAGATATTCTGGGTGCGCTGGCCGCCAATAAAAACGCCGGTGCCCTCAGTGATATGTCTGAATTTGAACTCACCGGTGGCGGTGTAAAGGGAAAACGCCCGGTAATGGCTTCAAAAATTATCTCTTCGGTTGAAGCAGTAGGTTCTCCCGTAATTTTATCCGTACGCTCGGGTTCGTATGATGTAGTTGAAAAGACCGGTGATGCTTCTGTTGAAGCGATTGACTTCAACTTTAACGATGAAGAACTACGCATTACCCTGAAAGAGATTATCAGCTCATCATCCGATCGTGTAGACCTTTCTGAGGCAGAAGTGGTTGTGTCTGCGGGACGAGGAGTAAAGGACGAAGAGGGACGTAACCTGATATCAGAACTCGCTTCGGTTCTGAATGCCGGAATTGGAGCATCAAGAGCGCTCACAGAAGCGGGTGATTACGATGCGAGCCTCCAGATTGGGCAGACCGGCAAAGTGGTTTCCCCTCAGCTCTATATTGGAGTGGGTATTTCGGGAGCTATTCAGCACGTGGCCGGAATGGCGAACAGTAAAGTGATCGTAGCCATCAATAAAGATCCTGACGCACCCATTTTCGATATTGCCGACTACGGGTTGGTTGGGGACCTTTACAAGGTTCTGCCGCCATTCATCGAAGAGCTCAAAAAAATTAAAGAAAACTAGATATGAGAAATGAGTCTTGAGTCGTGAGTATTTAATTCCAGGTGCAAACTGACCTCGAGTACTCAAGACTCATATCTCATGGCTCACGACTGAATCATTATGGACGAAAAATTTGACTGTATCATTGTGGGAGCCGGTGTAGCCGGACTTGCAGCTGCCATGACGCTCGCCAGAAACAACATGAAATTTCTTCTGATTGAGAAGGGTGAATTTCCCGGATCGAAAAATGTATCCGGTGGCGTGTTGTGGGGAAATGATTTAAATAAACTGGTTCCCAACTACTGGGAAGAAGAAGATGGCGGCTGGGATCGGTTCATCAACCATCGCAGGCTCACCTTTATGGATGAGCAGTCATCATTCTCCGTAGATTTTAAATCGTCACACTTCAATGAAGCACCCTACACCGGTGTGGTGGTACTTCGATCAAAATTCGACAAATGGCTGGCCGGAAAAGTTGAAGAAGCGATTGCTGAGAGTGACTTCGCCATGGATTCCTTTGTAGCTCCCAACATTCTCGTAGAAGAAGTACTTGAAGAAGATGGTAAAGTTGTTGGAATCCGTACCGGTGAAGATAAATTCTACGCAGATTCGGTGATCCTGGCCGAAGGCGTGAATAACCTTCTTACCCGTCAGGTCGGCCTCCAGGATAAATACGTTCCGGCCGATCATATGCTGACCGGAGTGAAGGAGATTATCCGGTTTGATCAGGAGGTTCTCGAAAACCGATTTCAGCTGAATGGACGAAGCGGTATGAGCAATGAGTTTGTAGGGTACGCCACCAACGGCGTAGAAGGCGGCGGATTTCTATATACGAATAAAGACACCGTCTCAATCGGGCTTGTCTTGGGACTAAAAGATCTTCGGGAAAAAGAGCAGACTCCCTATGATATTTTGAATCATTTTAAGCAGCACCCTGCCATTGCGGATATGATTCGCGGCGGTGAGGTTGTGGAATATTCCGCCCATGTTGTTTCATCAGGAGACAAGCGTGTAATGCCCGAAAAACTCTACAAGGCCGGACTCATGGTTTGCGGTGAAGCGGCCAACCTGCTGATGAACGCCGGAAAAGCGATTCAGGGAATGGATTACGCCATGCGATCCGGAATCCTGGCGGCCGAAGCCATTACAAAAGCGAAGCAAAAAGACGACTTTAGTGAGACAGCGATGAAGGCATACCAGGATGCCCTGGAAGACAGCTATGTGATGAAAGATATCAACAATTTCCAGGATGCCGTACACCTGCTGCATGATCCGTTTATGGTAAATAAGATGCCAAACCTGATCTGCGATTTCGGACGGAATTTCTTTAGCATTAAAAACGAGCCGACCCGGAAGGCAAGAAATATGTTCAGTGATTCCGTTAAAAAGCACGCTTCTTACTGGGATCTCGTTAAGATAGGAGCAAAAGGGGCGAAAGCGCTCTAGCAAAAGTGAAAACTGAAAACGCAGAAGGCAGAAGGCAGAAGGCAGAAGGCAGAAGGCAGAAGGCAGAAGGCAGAAGGCAGAAGGCAGAAGGCAGAAGGCAGAAAATTTTTATTTGTAAGGAAATACCAAAATTTGGTTCATATAATTAAACCAATAAACCAAATTCCAAGTATTATGTTAGCATTAAGCCATAAAAAATTAACTGTATATCAAAATTCTGTAAAACTTGTATCTGAGATCTATTTAAAAACCGAACATTATCCCTCTGAAGAAAAATATGGATTGGTAAGGCAAATGAGACGGACGGCAATTTCCGTGTCTTCAAATATTGCAGAAGGTGCTGCAAGAAAATCCGAAAAAGAACGAAAAAGGTTTTACGAAATTGCAAGATCATCACTTGTTGAGTTAGACACTCAGGTCGAGATCTCCCTGAATCTAAACTATATAACGAATAAGGACATCAAAACGATGGCAAAACTTGCAAACAAAACTTTCGCAATGTTATCAAACATGGTTTAAAAAACTTCTGCCGTCTGCCCTTTGCCTTCTGCCAATATTTACAAATGAAAATCAATTAACTCAACCCACATATAAATGAAACATCTCACTCTTCCCGAACGACTTGGATTGGTAAGTTACCGTAACCAGGCAAAATCTGAGATTAAGCCCCACATTAAGGTGGTGACAGATATCTGCAATTCCACCTGTCCCCACCACTGTACGACGTATGTGTGCCCTGCAAACTGCTATACCAAGGATGAGGCCGGAAAAGTGCATTTCCAGGTGGAAGACTGTATTGAGTGCGGTACCTGCATGTATGCCTGCGATCAGGGTGCGGTAAGCTGGGAGTTTCCCGATCCTGAAATTGGCCGCGGTGTGACGTGGAATTTTGGTTGAGCCTTCCTTCAAAAAAAAGACTCTCACCAATAACCTAAAATTCCCACCTCAGCATCATATTTACATGACGGCCAGGCATGGGTGCATTGCGGTTTTCGACCCTGCTTAAATGATCCCGATAGCTTCTGTTTAGCAGATTATCTGCGCGAAGGCTTAGCGTTACCGCCTGATCAAACCTGTAGCCTGCACCAAGACTCAGCAGCCAGTACCCATCGGTTGGATCTTCGTTAGGTGCTACTTTGTCTTGCTTATTTACGATGGTTACTCGCGGGCCAACCCAGAAATCTCCGTTATCATACATCGCCTTGAGCTTTGTTCGAAGCGGCGGCATAAATGTAAGATTGTTCTGTTCCCCGCTTCGCTCACGTCCTCTCACATAGTCAATTCCCAACCCCGCAGTTATGTTTCTGCTAATTAAGAGATCCGCCATGTATTCAAATCCCCAAAGAGTGGCATCTTTCGACTGATATTCAAAAACCGGTAACCCGCTGGGTTCATGGTTCTCTCCTGCGGGAGTAAAATCCACAAAATTGTCAATGCTGTTCAAAAAGAGCGAGAGTTCGCCCTGCAGCCTTGAATTGCTATATCGCAAAAAGAGATCCGTTCCCAGGCTGATTTCATTATCCAGGGCTGGATTACCCACGTCGAACGAACCGGCAGCTGCGTGCTCAGCAAACGAGTAGAGCTCTTCAATAGTGGGTGTCCTGAATGCGCGTGCCACCTGCAGGCCAGCCGTCCAGTTTTCTCCGGGCGATATATTGAGTCCGAGTGCCCCTGAAAAGATCAGGTCACTTCGATCGCTGAAGGTGGCTGTATCGGTAAACAGTTCGTTCTCCCGGACGAAGGCCTCTTTCCACTCCATGCGGGCACCCGCTTTTAATGAAAAGACATCAGACAGCTGCAACTCTTCATAGAGGTATCCTGCCAGAAAGTAGCCGTCGGCATCAGGTGTGAGGGCATCCCCTCCGCCAACACTTAGGCTGTTGTAGTTAAAGCTGAAGCCAAGAGCCCCTTTCAGAATTCCCATCTGCCTGTGGCGCAACAGAAGTGAACTGCTCAGGGTTTGCTGCTCAAAGGTGATATCCTTGCTCTCCACAACCTGGTTTGCCCGTACCCTGGATGCCGCGATCTCCTCATGGTAGTAATCGCTAACCTGGAATCGTAGCTCCGCAAACTCAAAAAACCGATCGGTTTCCAGAGTAGTTACGCTCTGAAGATTTGTTCTGTTCATTCGGATTTCGATCGATTCATTATTTGTGTCAATTGCCTCCGGAAGTCCGTAGTTATAGTCCATACCGCTCACAGAGACCCCGCTTTGCAGTGATCCCGATCTGTATGATACTCCCGCACCATAACTCAGATTTTCAAGAGCCGTATCTGGCAGGCGGCCCTCCGGCGTGCGAAGATTACCGGCCTGACGATAGATCATTCGTCCGGTGGCAGCAAACTGATCATCTCCGTGCTGTATGCGCAGCATACCGGCTCCCATACCGTTCATCGACGAAGCCTGGGTTGCTGCTGAACCGGTTACTCCCACTGCATCCCACTCTTTGGGAATATCATTGCTAAACATATTCACCACCCCTCCAATTGCACTGGAGCCATACAGAAGGCTGGCGGGTCCACGAACAACCTCTACCCTGTTCATGGTAAGCGGATCGAGCCCCACGGCGTGATCTACAGCTGTGGACGACAGGTCGCCCATTCGCTCGCCATTCTGAATAACAAGCACCCGGTCTCCGTCAAACCCGCGAATGACAGGCCGGGCCGGTGCAGAACCAAAAGACCGTGTTGTAACACCGGGAGCGCCCTCCAATATCTCCCCAAGACTGGGGGCTGCCATTTTCTGCAGGTCCTCGCTATTAAACGCCTGCGATGGCTGGTACTGTATGGTACTGCCAAGTGGGGAGCTCGTTACAACAATTTCTTCACCTTCAATCATCTGCGCAGTCATTACGAACGTTGTATCGAGGTTTTGATGCAGAGGTATCTCCATCTGCAGTGTCTCAAACCCAACTGCGCTGACTGTTAACGTATAATTCCCGGGGTTTACCGGGTTGAATTCAAAAAAACCTTCCGAATCAGCTGATGTCCCCTGTTCAGTTTCAGCCAAAAAAAGTGTTGCGCCGGGTATGGCTGAACCATTTTGTGATTCAATAACATGGCCTGAAAAGTTCAATCCGCTCTGAGCAGATGCAAAATTTGAATAGAACAACAGTATTACAAAAAAAGCGACGGTAAATACTTTCATGCGAACCATATCTACATTTCTCATTGTTTTAACATTGATTGCAGGTTTTCCTCATCTGCCGGCAAATATTTAGCCTTGACTAAACTTATGAATTTTTAGCGTAGACTAAAAATTATCTGAGATAAAATGCAATAAAAATGTTTAGTGACTTTCTATAAAATATTCCTTGATACAAAAAGAGGTGGGGTGCTATTTATGTGTGAGTTCGTTTAGCCAGTTAAATCACCAGGGTTTTAAGAGAGCGATGCATGCAACCAGGTAAAAATATTACAAAAAGGCACAATTCTGATCCAATTTCCTCTCACATTTACCCGAGATTTTCTCTATTTTGGAAGCGCTACCAAATAATCATCAATTAGTATAAACAATGAATCTTAATTTACTTGAACGAGCCGAAAATATGTCTTTTGAACTTAGTGAAGACCAAAAAATGATTCGCGACAGCGTGCGTGATTTTGCCGAACGCCATGTTGCCCCTGACGTTATCGAGAGAGACAATAAAAAAGAATTTCCCCACGACATCGTTAAAATGCTTGCAGATCAGGGATTGCTGGGCATTTATCATCCTGAAAAGTACGGTGGCGCCGGGTTCGATACGCTCAGCTTTTGCCTTGCCATTGAAGAACTCGCACGCTGGGACGCTTCACTTGCTCTCACGGTTGCCTCGCATACCTCTCTTGGCAGCGGACACATTGCCCTGGCAGGTAACGATCAGCAGAAAAAGAAATATCTCACACCCCTTGCAAAAGGCGAGAAACTTGGAGCCTGGTGCCTTACCGAGCCGGGTTCAGGCAGCGACTCTTCAGGGATGAAGACAACCGCATCAAAAGATGGTGAAAACTGGATCATTAACGGTTCAAAAATATTCATCACACAAGGTTCAGTAGGCGATATTTATGTGGTACTCGCTAAAACAGATCCCACCCTGGGCACAAAAGGGATCAGCGCCTTTATTGTTGAAAAAGAGAGGGACGGTGTGAAACCCGGGGAGCCCATGCATAAGATGGGAATGAACAGCTCAGACACAACAGAGGTTGTTTTCGACAATGTTGAAATACCTGCTGAAAACCTTCTGGGTGAACTCGGCAAAGGCTTTGTTGATACCATGAAAGTTCTCGACGGAGGAAGAATTGGTATTGGAGCACTTTCGGTGGGAATTGCACGGGGAGCACTGGAGGAGTCGATGAAATATGCGAAGGAACGAAAACAGTTTGGCAGTCCCATAGGTGACTTTCAGGCAATTGAACATAAACTGGTAAATATGGCTGTTGAAATTGATGCCGCACGCCTGCTTGTTCAGCGGGCAGCCTGGCTAAAAGACAGTGGCAAGCCCTACACCAAAGAAGCCTCGATGGCAAAACTGTTTGCCTCTGAAATGGCTGAACGTGCCACCCTGGAAGCCGTTCAAATTCATGGCGGGTATGGCTATACAAAAGAGTACCACGTAGAGCGCTTTATGCGTGATGTTAAACTGATGACCATTGGTGAGGGTACTTCAGAAATTCAGCGGCTCATACTGGCGCGCGAGCTAAAAAAGGAGATGGGTTACATGGATTAACCTTGCAGCAGTTATACTTGTTATTCCAGAATCGGCAGCCGCTGATGGAAAAAATTGCTGATGGGGCCAGCCCCATCAGCAAACAATCCATGGCGCACTTCATTGAACGCTACCTTTTGATCCGATATTCTTGATAAACAGTCTGTGTCTCTTAACGCCCCTTTGCGGTAAAAAAATAAACCGCAAAAAACGCCAGGGCTCACGAAGATGATGCTGCCGGACAAACCAATTGAAAAATGTAAAACAGTCCAGCAACATATACCTGAATTAACAACCGGCTGGCATTACCGGTGAGCGGGCACATGAGAAAATTCAGTTTTTACAGAGATCTTTTACGTCATCTGCCTTTTGTAAGAAGCCCCACAATTACAACGAATATTACCGATCCTATAATCGACCATATAACAGGGAAGCTGCTTCCGCCAATTGTTACATCCAGTAGTTCGGGCAGTCCTAATCGCACACTAAGCCATGATCCCAAAAGTGCACCGATAAATCCAACCACTATCGAAACAATACAGCCTCCCCGGCTGTACCCGGCAATTGACTGTCCAATAGATCCGCAAACACCGGCAATGAGAAGCAGTAATAAAAATTCTAATAGTCCCATAATATCTCCTTGTTTATTTTATATTTTATGATTTCAAATATACGCAATCTCAGCAATGAGGTTACTCACCTTTAACAACTCCCTCTCTTCGGGGATCTGCCCCGCCAAAATAGCCGGTTTCGGTAACCCGGATAGCCTGTATACCGCTTGTAAGCGGCCCGATTGAAATAATATGATCCATAGATGTCAATTTATCAATGGTTTGATCCGGAAAGTATCCATTCTCAAGAACAGAAGTTGAACTGTTATAATTTACGAAATTCGGCAAATTAATGGCTTCCTGTGCATTCAGGTTCCACTTGAGCATGCCAATAATTGTTTTTGCAGTGTAATGAATGATGGCTGCACCACCCGGCGACCCAAGCAGGGCAACCAGGCCCCCGGTCTCTTTATCGAAAATAATGGATGGGCTCATGCTCGAGCGCGGCCGTTTTCCCGGTTCTACCCTGTTGGCAATTGGATTTCCATTCTCATCAGCCGGAGAGAGTGAAAAATCGGTAAGTTCGTTGTTGAGTAAAAATCCGCCCGGGAGACCGGTGCCGCCGTCACTCATAATCCGGCTTCCAAACCCGCTCTCAATCGTAGTTGTCATCGATACGGCATTCCCGTTCTCATCCACTATAGAAATATGGCTTGTTCCATATTCAGGCTGATACGGCTGCAGCCCATACATCGCCTGCTCCTTACCCGGGGTTCCGGGCTCAGCGCTTCCCATACTCATTTCGCTTACCCACTGCGACCTCTCCTGCAGATATCCGGATGCCAGCATTGTGTTCCAGTCACCACCCGGAGCATCTACAAACTGCGGATCACCAATGTATTTATTCCTGTCGGCAAAGGATAGTTTTGAAGCTTCCAGAAACTGATGCAGCCACTCGGCTGTGGGCAATCCGTCTTCAAGTGAGGATTCGGGCTCTTCAAGATGCTCCATAATTCCAAGAATTTGCATAACTGTGAGATGACCGGATGATGGCGGCGGAAATCCACACACGGTGTAGGTGAGCCAGTCATTACACATGGCTTCGGTCTTCAGGTTCAGTGACGGATAGCCGTTTACATCAGATACGTCCATCGGCCCCGGCCTCTCGTGAGACTGAACTCTCAGGGCAATATTTTCTGCCACCTCCCCTTCATAAAAAGCAGAGACACCCAATTCCGACATATTCTTATAAATTTCTGCCAGCGCGGGATTTTTCAAGAGGTATCCTGTCGGGTGTGCTTCTCCAGCCTCATCATAATAAAACCCTGAAGCAACCTCGTCCATGCGAAGCGCCTCATCAGAACTGAGAAGCTCGTGAAGCCTGGGGCTGATATTAAATCCGTTTTCGGCCAGGGTAATTGCGGGCACAAACAGCTCTTTCCAGGGCAGCAGCCCATGCTCACTGTGCGCAGTTTTTAGCAGATGAACCGTTCCGGGCACACCTACAGATTTACCACTTCGAATTGCATCACCATAAGGCATGGGTTCGCCATTCTCCATCAAAAACAGGTCTTCTGACGCTCCGGCAGGAGCCATTTCCCGGCCGTTGTAGGCTTCAATTTCGCTGCCGTCCCACGTAAGTAAAAAAGCACCCCCTCCGATTCCGCTCGACTGGGGCTCAACCAGTGTCAAAACAAGCTGCACAGCAATAGCTGCATCCACAGCGGAACCGCCGGCCTTTAAAATCTGGTATCCTGCATCGGCAGCGAGCGGATTGGCTGCAGCAACAGCAAACTTTTCGGTAGCCCAGCCCGGTTTTTCGTTAAACCCGGACGGAAGCTCGGGCTGCGGAGGAATGGTGTAATCAATACCGGCTGAGCGCTGTCCGCTGTCTTTACACGACTGGATATTCAGAAACAGGAACACAATTAGAAACAGTATGGAGATATGCTTCAGGCTTCTCATAAAGATTAATTTGGAAATTGAGATTCCGGTTAAGAAAGGCGGATTTTAAAACGCCGGCCATGCGTCCCAGGGAATTCTCGACAGCATAAGTATAAGCCCGAGAATATAGAACAGAAGAAGCGTTTTAAATCGTCTCACATCATCGCCCGGTTTCTTGGCTCTGGAGTACCCAATGGTAATGAGTACAATCGCAATAATCATAGTAAGCGGATGCTCCAGCGCATATAAACGCGTTAATGAGTCTCCCATCACCTCACTCATTTCACCGGAAAACGCGGAGATGCCCCTTGGTGATATAAAATACAGCACAAGGCCGATGAGCAGCTGAAGGTGGGAAGCAATTAACCCTATCAGGGAAACTTTTCTTACCGACTCTGTAAATGGCTTTTTCTTCACCATCTGCACAATTACATAAACGATAGAAAATATAAGAACAGCGAATAGCAGATACGCAAAATAGGAATGTAGATGTCTGAAACCTGTATACATCGAATATCAATTTTTGATTGAGAATGGAATATGTATTGAATGCCTGTAATAATATCTGATTCTCAATCAGCATATACAAACCCGTAATCAGGTTTACTAAAATTCTGATCTCTGCCGGGAAACAGATGGTTCTGATAAGATATTGAATCTGGTTTATTATCTACACTATTCGGTTCGGGTCGCTGTAATCAGGAATATCACCGCTGTAGCCAAATATTCTCTGAATCCATTTCACCATACCAGCCGATTGATTTTTAATGTACCACTGATCTGCCGCGCGACGAGCTCCCTGTCCGTACGAGGGATAGGGGTGGATCGTATCCGCAAAATTGCGCAGGGTAACGCCGTTTTTCATTGCCAGAGCGTATTGTGAAATCATCTCTCCGGCATGAGCTCCCAGAATGGACGCCCCAAGAATTTTCCCGTTCCATTTTTTTGCAAACACTTTAATCAGTCCGGTTGTTTGTCCGTCTGTTATAGCACGGTCAATTTTGCTGAATGGAAATCGATACACTTCAAACGACACACCTCGCTCCTTCAGTTGTTTTTCGGTGGATCCTACATGGCCAAGTTCGGGTTCGGTATACGTTACCCAGGGTACGTGGTTTACATCAATTTTCATGGGTACTTTAATCAACGCATTGGTTGCAGCCACTTTTGCCATATGCTCACTCATATGCGTAAATTGAAAACGTCCTGTAACATCTCCAATAGCGTAAATATTCGACACGCTGGTGCGGCATTTATCGTCTACTTCAATTCCGCCCTTCCATGTTTTAATTCCGGCGGCTTCAAGGTTTAGAGAACTGATATTTGCACGGCGTCCGGTTGCCATTAAAACAGAATTAGCTTCAATGCTCGACTGTACCTCTCCCGTCTTGTAGTACACACGGATACCCTTTTCCGTTTTTTCAAGCTTATCGACCCCCACTCCAAGATTGTAGTGAATCCCCTCTTTCTTCAGTGATTCGAGGAGCATATCCGCAAGCTCTTCATCATCGTTCATCTGGATTCTATGGGCCATATCCAGAACATGAACTTCGCTGCCGAGCCTGTTAAAGCTCTGGGCCATCTCTGTTCCGATCGGACCTGCTCCGACAATCACAAGTTTTTCAGGCAGTTTATTGATCTCAAACATCGATTCGTTAGTAAGGATCTCCACTTCATCAACTCCTATAATTGGCGGAACAAACGCTTTTGCGCCGGAACATATAAAAATGTATTTCGCCGTTATTTCTCTCTCCAAACCCTTTCCATTCACAATTTTAACACGGTGTATATCGACAAAGGAAGCTTCACCGGCCTCCACATCGATTCCCATTGCCTCAAAGATCTCGGGCTTGTCTGCATCTTCGTACACCTCTCTTCGAACTTGATCTACATGCTTCATAATTTTTGAAGTATCAACATTACCAAGGTCTATATCGAGGCCATATTTTTTCGATTCTGCAGCATTATGCAGCACCGAAGCCGCTTTGATCAGCGTTTTGCTGGGCACGCAGCCTGTCCAGGTACAATCTCCTCCAAGCTTCTCTTTCTCAACCATCATGGTTTTTGCTCCAAAATTTGCTGCAATTCCGGAAGCTGTTAATCCCGCTGCGCCTCCGCCAATCACCAGAACATCATACATATACTTCACGATATCACCTCTTCTTTCACTTTCGACTTCACTTTTTTATAAGTTGACCAGGCTCCGTACAACAGCATTGCAACCACTACCCCATACACCCAAAACGGAACATTCTTGCCGGCTATCATTAAATAGAGATAGGCTGAAACAAAAAAGAATGAGGCCGATAGCACGGGCAGTACAATTGAGGTCCCCTTTCTATAGTTCCCTACAAGCCACCCAATAGATAGAGTGAAAAACGGGATGGCTCCTACATATATCGCCCCGAATATAAGCGGGTTCACTCCATAAGTTTCCCCCAGGCTCATAAACCAGACATAGATGTTGTCTAAGAATTCCATATTGAATTGTTTAATTATTATTTACATCAAATGTAGTTATTTTCAGTTCCACTCATTATCACAAGTTTGTCATAAAACGATATCAATTGAACAATGATTATATTTTATTTTCGTTGTTGAATGTTGTATTGATAAATTAAGTTAACTTTTCTGATTACCTAGTTATTCAGCCAAATGAAATCCTTCAACCGATTTTTCGCTGTTATTTTCACTGTGTTGATCACAGTTGGATTTGTTTTGTCTGGGTTTCACTACCACGACAAAAGAAATTCAGATGCGGCCGACAATGAAGTAAGCATTGTTCATGAGCTGGATCACTGCCTGCTTTGTGAAGGCATTTCATCCGAGCAGCCCACAAAAACAGCATCTGCAGAAGGCTTTTTGGATGTATCTGATGATATTTCCACCGCACAGAATTCAGTTTTCTCTCTTCTTCTCATCCATGTTCAGAATTCCAGAGCACCACCTGCCCTGTTATAAATTCGGCTTTTACTATAAACCAAACCCAATTATTAACCAGCTGCATTTTGTTTATTCTCGATAAACTGCAGCCAATAACATTCTGAATAATGAAAAATTACATTATACAATCAAAGTTTGTGCTTTTTGCACTCCCGGTACTCCTTCTTTTCACCTCCTGTGATAACTCAACCAGCTCAGACGATCACGATGAGCATTTGGATCCGTTTGGTGTGGCAATGATCCTGAACGGGGTTGAAATTGCAAAACAGGAAAATGGACAGGTAATCTATAATGAAGGCGATCACCTTGAGCTGAAAACAGGAGAAGAAACAAACATCATTAACATACGCTGGATCTCTGAAGATGGTGACAGATTCACACCCGAGGAAGATGTTTACAATCTTCAGTGGGCGATTGATGATGAAGAAGTTCTTGAAGTGGAACAGCATGAGGAAGACGGCAAGTGGGCTTTTCACCTGAAAGGTGTCGGAGCCGGTGAGACCGAGATTCGTTTCTCTCTTTTCCATGTCGATCATGCCGACTTCACCTCCCTCCCATTTGAGGTTCACGTTGAAGAAGCCGTGGCAAGCTCTCAGATAACGGATGAGACCGGAAGAGTACTCGTGCGAATTGACGCGGATGGAAACACAGACAGTGGTATGGCCATCAACGCAAATGAAACCACAGGCCCTTACAATATCTACCTGTTTGATGAAGAAGGCGTCAACCTTTCCGACTATGCCGATGAAATGGAAATCGAGTTTCATATTGATGATGAATCGATTGCAACCGCAGAAATAACAGAAGTTGAGGGACGCTTCGGCATTATTCTCACAGGCGTTCAGCCCGGAGAAACTGCCTTCCACTTTGAAATTCTGGGCGGAGACCACGATCATGATCATGATCACGATGATGACGATCATGATCATGATGATGAAGATCACGAAGACGAAGAGATGGTGATTTATGAATCACCTGATATTAGTCTTACTGTCAATTAAAATCTTCTAAACAAAGAGGCGGCATTAAGTCGCCTCTTTTTGCTTATGAAACCGATTAATGCACTTTTATTTTTGTTTTTTTTAATTCTGATGGTGCCCTCTCAGATAAATGCCCGGCAGCTGCAGGGGGTCGTTTTAGACGCTGAAACTCAGGATGCTGTACCATTTGTTTATGTACATCTGGAAGAAATTGAAAGGGTAACCAATGGCGACCGGGATGGGTTTTTTCAGTTTCAAAATATACCCGCGGGTGAATATACCCTTGCAGTTCATAGGATCGGCTATAAAGACTACCATAAAGAAATTGAAATTGAAGAGGGTGAGACCACTACCGTTGAGATAAAACTTGAGCCTGTATCATATACAAGCGACGAAATTACCGTTACGGGGGAGCAGGAACGAGGTGTTGGAGCACATCTTGAACACGCCTCAATAAAAATTTCGGGTGAAGCGCTCAGAAGAAATCTTGGAACAACACTTTCTGAAACACTGTTGAACGAGCCGGGATTCAGCGAACGCTCACTTGGGTCGGCGTCGGGACGCCCGGTAATTCGCGGTCTGGGCGATGAGAGAGTGCTCATTTTACAGGACGGAAATCGCTCAGGCGATGTCTCCTCACAATCGGCCGATCACGCAGTGTCTATTGATCCCGGCGGAGCTGAGGAGATCGAAATTGCACGTGGCCCGGCTGCCCTGGCTTACGGTGCTAATGCTATAGGTGGCGTTGTAAATGTAGTGAGCAATCAAATTCCCAATTCAATGCCTGTTTCGGTGTTTGGTGAAGCCTCACTTCAGGGCCAGAGTGTAAACAGTGAAGGTTCTGCATCTGTAGACATAACCGTTCCCGTAAATAAATTTGCCATTCATGCCGACATCACCGGACGAACAGGAGGTGATTTTACAAGCCCCGATGGAGATATTATCAATTCAGGGCTTCAAAATACCCACAGCACCATCGGAACAAGCTATATTGGCAGCAGGGGATTTGCAGGTGCATCGGGGGCTATGTACCTGTCTGACTACGGCATTCCGCCCGACCCGTTAGGAGGCCATCCAAATGGCGTTAATATTGAGATGAGAAAATACCAGTTTGACTTCCGCGCCCAGCGATCATTCAATAATTCTGTTTTCAGAATTGCAGAGGCCAGATATTCCTTCGTAAACTATAACCATAAAGAGATTGAGTCGAGCGGGGCACTTGGCACCGAATTTGGCAAGTTAACCGGTACTTTCTCGGCAAAAGCGCAAAACAGGGAGTGGTTTATTTTTTCTGAAGGATCTGTTGGACTCTGGACAGAATTTCAGGATTACGCTGTTCGCGGTGCCAGAACACCAGACTCCAACCAATACAGCGGGGCCGCATATATTGTGCAGGAGGGTGATGCCGGCAAACTTCACTTTGAACTGGGTTCAAGGGCAGAATATGTGGTTTCGAGCCCAAAACAGGAACGAACATCAGCCCGTATAGGTGAAATTCGGCAGAGAGATTTTTCGGGATTGGCTACATCTGCCTCTGCCAGCTATAATATTGTTCGCAGTTTACACATTGGAAGCACGTTTATGCACTCATTCCGAGCCCCGAGCCTTGAGGAGCTCTTCTCTGAGGGTCCACACCTTGCTGCCTACAGTTTTGAAATTGGCAATCCCGATCTCGACCCCGAAAGAGGCGTTGGCCTGGAGCTCTTTTTAAGGTATGAATCAGGACTTTTTTCAGCTGAAGTTGCCGGGTATCAAAACCGGTTTAGCAACTACCTTTACGCCCGCGATACCGGTGAACAGAGCATTAGCGACCCGTCGCTCAACAATTTCCAGTTTGTGGGAGAAAATGCTCTTTTTACGGGTGTTGAGCTTTCATCTGAAGTACAGATGACAAACAAGCTTAAACTTGGGGGGACTTTTTCCTACACCGTAGCCGAACGGGATGTAAGCCAGCTTGAGCAAGAGATCAGGAATACGGATGAGGATACCATGCCTCTGCCAATGATTCCGCCGCTGAACGGATCCGTCTATATGGAATACAGCAACAGAGCCTTTACTGCCAACACGAGATTCGTACTATCAGATAAGCAGACACGCCTTGGTGAGTTTGAAACCAGGACGGATGCCTACGAACTGTTAAATGCATCTGTTCAGTATCGGTTTTCTACCGATAGGCTGCTGCATACCGTTTCTCTAAGCGGAAAAAACCTTCTCGATACAACTTATCGCAATCACCTGTCGCGGATTAAAGAGGTATTTCCTGCGCCGGGACGTAACATCAGCCTGCTCTATAAAATCTATTTCTGATCAGGCTGGTCCACCGGCAGCTCGTTTTCGCCGGGCGGGGGTAAATCGTTGAGTTCTTTGGCTTCTGAGTAGACGGAGATGAGGGTAAAGAGAATCAGGTTCGTTATTTTTGTAAGAGCACTAAACACCAGCAGCATGCCGGCAACTGAAGCCGTTGCCATATTCAGCATTTTAGACAGCTCAATTCCAAACCATACAAATACAAGATCTTTGCTTGGAATAAACGGAATACGGTTCACTACAATAATCGTGGCGAGAAACGTAAACCAAACGTTTAAGGGTGTATCAGGGATAACAACAGCCCACGAAAGCATCAGCAGTGCGTGATGAATGGCAAAGCGTACGGTATATATCCCAAAAATTGTAGCAGCTTTTTTCAGCGGAAGATCAAACAGGTATTGTCTGAACTGAATGAAAAGCACGATCAATACGGCAGTGATAAAAATTCCCAGAAATACGTACAGATAGTTTACGTTTCCAATCAGATCTGCAAGCTTTACCTGTCCGGCAGATATAAGCACACCGATCAGTAAAAAAGCAGTGACATTAGAGTTAACTGCCGATAGTATGGAATTATCTCGAATATTCTTCAGCACGTCTTTATCAGACAAACCCGCCAGCTTTCTGCCCCAGGTGTAGAGGTAAACCTCCCCGGTATATCCCATTACTTCGTCGTTGTACACCTTTTTTGTGATGAAAACTTTAAAACCCTCCCACGCTTTAAATGTCCAAACCTGCTTGTAAATAAGTACCTCCGCAACCGGGAGAGTAACATAGAGAATTAAAAAAAGTATATAAAACAGCGGCTCAGAAGGCAGGGATCGCAATACTTCCATCCAGCCGATATCGTAAAGCTGGTACAGAATAATCCCAATAATACCGGCCACTACGATCTTTTTGAGATAACCGGCCGCTTTTGAGCTGCGGGGGTCATCTTTTATTTTTTTCCAGTATTGTTTTATCCTGTTTTTAATAGCTCTGTCCTTTCAGATAAAATGTGTTTCAAACTACTGATGATTTGAGAATTGTTTAAATCTTATTTTTAAAAATTTAACCTTGGGAACACAATCAAAACTCCTATACTATACAAAACCAACAGCTGTCTGCTTCCCGGGGTACAACGATTTAGCAACGGCTGCGTTAGAGTTAGTGTTATTGTCGTAAACATCATCAAAAATCATCTGATTTTATCCCGGCGAATTTTACCTCAACCATTATGTACAAAACGGCCATACTTGGCACCTTATTTATCCTGATTAGCGTAACAGCCGCTGCCCAGATCTCCAATCCCGAAGGAGTAATACACCCAACCGATGATGGTGACATCTGGGCTCAAACACTTGAAGGGAGCCATTTTAACGAGTTCTGGACCTATCATTTCTATCTTAATGACGGGATGAAGGTGCATGTTACGTTTACCGCAGCAAATTTCGGCAGTCTTAAATCTGCGGTTTCGGGCGTTCAGTTTTCGATTGACAGGCTGAATGGCGAACTTTACCAGGTTTCCCGTGAATATGATCTGGACCTGCTGGTGCAGGACAAGGAGACGTACATGTGGCGCAACCGGATGGCGCGAGAGCTCTATTTTGTCGGCAAACTGCCCGAAGAGCATAAGGTGTACATAAACACGGAGAAAGATGATATTCAATACAATATTGAGCTCGACCTGCACAATATTCATGAAGGAATTAAATGGGGTGACGGATTTTACAATATTGACGGTGAAAAGGTAGGAATGTACACCCATATTCCCTATGCAGAGGTAACCGGAACCATCGGTGTTGACGGACATACGGAGGAGGTTACGGGCACGGTTTACATGGATCATACCTTTCAAAATGAAACCACTACCCGGCTAATTCACAGCGGCTACCGTTACATCTATCATGAAGATTCCGAAAACTGGGACCTCATCTATTTTATGCTTCCCCAGGGTAACGATGATAATGAAACCATTGGGTATCGACTCAAAAACACAAATGGAGAGATTACTCTCAACGGTATTGATCGCATTACACAGATGACCAATAGCGAAGCGTTTGGAGAAGACCTGCCGCGCATTCTCGAACTTCAGCTCGATAACGGGGATACCGTGCGGCTGAACAGGACGAAAGACACCGAGAAATTTTCCGTTCTTGGAGAGTTAGGCCGAATTGCCAAATCAGTTGCCAGGAGATTTTTAGGGGGGGAAATTGTCCATTTTCGCGGAGATGCGGTTTTAATGGAGCCGGGCCAGCGTCCCTCGCATGGATACTACCACTACCTTGTTGTGGAGTAGCGAACCATAATGGTATGCCCTTGTTTTCACTATTCTCGCTAAAAAAGTGAAGCCACATAGTCAATCCGTTGAGAAAGATGTGTATCCTGCCTCGATAATGAGATGAAAATTTCATTGGGAATCGAACCTCATCAATCATTACATTCAGATGAACTTTTAATGAATGATACTCCATGAAATCGATCGTTGTAATTCTCTTTTCTCTTTTTTTGATGCAGCCCGTGCTTGCACAAATGCCCGACGCTCCCGACCGAAATGAAGGCGAAGGCCCGTTCAACCGCCTCATTATCCGCGGCGTAACCATGATAGACGGAACCGGTTCACCGGCCGTTGGTCCCGTCGATATCGTGATCGAGAATAACCGAATTGCACGTATTGTAACCGTTGGATACCCCGGTGTGCCGGTTGATGAGCGCAGACGTCCCGAGGCCGGCGAAAACGATTATGTACTGGATTTGGAGGGTTCGTTTGTTCTTCCCGGTTTTATCGACATGCACGCGCACACCGGAGGCGGCGCACAGGGCACAACACCCGAGTACGTATATAAACTGTGGCTTGCACACGGTATTACCTCCATTCGCGAACCGGGTTCGTTTAACGGGATTGACTGGACGCTGAGGCATAAAGAGAGAAGTGAAGCGAATGAAATAACCGCTCCGCGAATTTATGCCTACGTGGGATTTGGCAGCGGAAGTACTGAAGAGATTACCACATCCGAACAGGCCCGGGAGTGGGTACGCATGATCAGCGACCGGGAAGCTGACGGAATTAAGTTTTTTGGGGCAAGCAGCGTTGTTTGGGAAGCTGCACTGGATGAAGCAGCAAAACTGAACCTAGGCTCCATGGCACATCACGCACAAACGCGCGTCGGCTATGCCAATGCACTGCAAACGGCAAAAATGGGTCTTCGGGGAATGACACACTGGTACGGCCTGCCTGAGGCGATGTTTACTGATCAAACCATTCAGAACTATCCCCTGGATTATAACTACAGCGATGAACAGCACCGTTTTGAAGAGGCCGGTAAACTGTGGAAGCAAGCGGCCGAACCCGGAAGTGAAACGTGGAACGAGGTGATGCAGCAGATGCTCGATCTGAATTTTGAGATCAATCCCACCTTTACCATTTACGAGGCCAGCCGGGATCTTATGCGCGCCCGCCGCGCCGAATGGCACGAAACCTATACCCTTCCCTCCTTATGGGAGTTCTACCGCCCCGACCGACGCGCTCACGGCTCCTACTGGTTTAACTGGGGAACCGAGCAGGAAGTGCAGTGGAAAGAGAACTACCGGTTGTGGATGCAGTTTATAAACGAATATAAAAATCGCGGTGGTAAAGTAACTCTTGGCTCGGATGCCGGGTATATCTACAAACTTTATGGATTCTCCTATATTCGCGAAATGGAACTGTTGCGGGAAGCCGGTTTCCACCCTCTCGAAATTTTTCAGTCTGCCTCACTAAGGGCAGCTGAAGTTTTGGGAATGGATAACGAACTCGGAACCATTGAGGTCGGCAAACTGGCTGATCTTGTGATTGTTGATGAGAACCCTCAGCAAAACCTGAAGGTTCTATATGGTACGGGCGCCATCAAGGTGGATGAAAACAATAACGATGTAAGAGTGGGCGGAGTCCGCTATACCATTAAGGATGGAGTTGTTTACGATGCAAAAGAGCTCCTGAAAGATGTGGAAGAGATGGTTCGGGAAGCAAAAACTGATAGCAATTACGAAATAAAGCAACCGGGAATGAATTAAGCTGGGAGTTCGAGATCATAAATTTGAAATGGGATATGAACATTTCCCACCAAATGAAGGCTGTGAGGAAATACATATTCAGAACCATCAACGATATTTTTTTGCCACGCCCCGAAGACACCTTGGGCAGGTTCATGTGGAAAGTCAACAAGCCAGAATTGCACACAAGGTAGTACGAAATAACATATTATCCTTCGTGAATCTTCGGGCCCTCGTGGCTTAGTGGCTAAATAGAGACGGGTTTAAAATGCTTTTTTCTTTATTTTTCACAGCCTCTTGAACGAAGGCGCTGCGATCCGTCAATTGATGGAGATTCCCACAAAGCGAAACTCTTTTCCAAATTCGGATGTCGCCCCGAAGGCCCCATCGGGATGCTTTGGACAGATCCCAATGGCAAACTGACGTTGATTACTAACCAGATACAGGATAATGAAAACTCCGGATTTCGAAGATATAAAACAGGCAGCAGAAAGAATTTCTCCCTACGCCCATAACACACCTGTACTTCAGTCAACCTGGTTTAACCGGCAAACCGGCGGCGATCTCTATTTTAAATGTGAAAATTTTCAAAAAGTAGGGGCTTTTAAATTCAGGGGGGCCAGCAATGCCATTCTGAATCTGCCGGAAGAGGAAGGAAATAAAGGAATTGTGACGCATTCATCTGGAAACCACGCCCAGGCGGTGGCGCTGGCATCAAAAATGGCGGGATATCCCGCTACCATCGTAATGCCGGAAAATGCTCCAAAAGTGAAAGTAAATGCGGTTCGGGAGTATGGGGCCGACATCGTTTTCTGTGAATCTACCATTGATTCGCGAGAAGAGACAGCACAGAAAATTATTAAAAAAACGGGAGCAACGTTTATTCATCCATATAATCATCCGGATGTAATAGCCGGCCAGGGGACATGCGCTATGGAGCTGCTGAAAGAAATCCCTGATCTCGATATGATCCTCGCGCCGGTTGGAGGTGGCGGACTGATGAGCGGAACGCTGATCACGGCAAGAGCCATCAATCCGGACATCCGTGTTTACGGGGCGGAACCGGAACTGGCCGATGACGCCTGGCGATCGTTAAAATCGGGAAAGATTGAGCCCGTCTATCGAACGGACACCATTGCCGACGGACTTCGCACCTCACTCGGGAGCCTTACGTTCTCTATCATACAGAATCACATCGAAGATATCGTTACCGTACCCGAGGAGTCTATCATCAGGGATATGCGAAACGTTTGGGAACGGATGAAAATCATCATAGAACCCTCCTGTGCCGTTCCTGTATCTGCGATTATGGACGGGAAAGTGGATGTGAAAGGAAAGAAAGCCGGCATCATCATCACCGGGGGAAATGTGGATTTGGACGAGCTTCCGTGGCAGCCTTAGCCATCGATGAATCTTATCGAGAAAATTTCCCATCTACAATTATATAGATGAGCCCATCTTCAGACCATTTATCCGATAACTTCGGGGTTTTTAGCTCAGTACTACACTTTCAGCCAAAGACGTAATGAAGATTTTGGTAATATTTTTTGGGTTCTACAGGAATTCTTGTGGGTGATTTATTTAGAACTAAGAAATTATAGTTTTGAAAATGTTGGTAATAAACTAAAAATTTTAAAATCAGAAAATAGGTTTTACCACGTCCCAATGGGATCTGCCAACCTGCTGAAGGACACCAAGACGCCGAGTAGGCAAAGGGGAGTTTCACCCCTAAGCCTCTCACAGAACCGTACGTGATAGTCTCCCATCATACGGCTCGTGTTATTCCATATAAACAAGTTCAGT
>Ga0081527_100081_pt1 | contig 84695 bp, 70 predicted proteins | sample HotLakmasection5_FD_70992 | JGI IMG/M metagenome (GOLD analysis project Ga0081527, IMG submission 70992) | Hypersaline microbial mat communities from Hot Lake, Washington, USA - Section #5 (SPADES assembly) (version 2) | ecosystem: Environmental > Aquatic > Non-marine Saline and Alkaline >...
GGAGGCGTGAGGGCCAGCGCAGCAGCGCTGCGCGCCCGAACGTCCGACGAAGCCCGCCGGCCATTTCCGCCGCATCCCTTTGGGACGGTGCGCTTTTCGGCGCTGCGGGCGTCGCCCGTCGCTCGCGATGCGTCCAGCATCGCCTCCGTCGCGGCCGTCGCGACTTTTTCAGCAGCCTGTTAGCGCCATTGACGCAGAGGAGCCTCGGGCCGCTCGGGCAGGCGCTCTCGCGGCGGCCTTCCTCGATCGTCGGCGTCGCCGCGCGCGGCATCCCGCATGGCTTCCCGCAACACCATCCTCGTGTTGCTGCTTTGCGCCGACCAAGGCGGAACAATGCGCGGTAGTGGCTCGAAAGACCGTGCCGGAGCACATGCCCGTTGCGCGGGACGCCGCGTCGGCCGGGGTACGATCGAGCGCCGCAGCAGCACTGCGATCGGGACGAGGCGCGGCGAGCGAGACAAGCAAGCGGTCGCGGTCGCAGACTTGGAGAAGGGGAAGAATTTCGGGCCGCCTGGGCTAGCCGGTGCCCTCGCCATCGGCGAGTGAACCGGGTCGGGGCGGCACCGGCCGGGCGCTCGATTGGCTCTCTCGAGGCGGCGACAAATCGCTTATCAAGGGTACCGCCAGTGCCGAGGAGACCGCCATGCCGCCCACGACCCACGCTACCGTCTGCCCGCACGACTGCCCGTCCGTCTGCGCCCTCGAGGTCGAGAAGACCGAGGACGGCAGGCTCGGCAAGGTCAAGGGCTCGAAGCGCAATGCCTACACCGCGGGCGTCATCTGTGCCAAGGTCAGCCGCTATGCCGAACGCTATCATCACAAGGACCGCTTGGCCTTCCCGATGCGCCGCATGGGCCCGAGGGGCTCCGGCCAGTTCGCGCGGATCGGCTGGGACGAGGCGCTCGACCGCATCGCCGACAACCTCGCCGCGGCCGAGGCACGGCACGGGCCCGAGACCGTCTGGCCCTACTGGTACGCGGGCACCATGGGCTTCGTGCAACGCGACGGCATTCAGCGGCTGACCCATGCCAAGCGCTGGTCGCGCTTCAAATCCACCATCTGCGTGATGCTCTCCGACATCGGCTGGCGCGCCGGCTACGGCAAGCGTTGGGGTGTTCCCGCGGAGGAGGCGGGCGCGCACAGCGATCTGCTCACCATCTGGGGCACCAACCCGGTCTCGACCCACGTCAACCTGATGAGCCACGTGGCGCGTGCCAAAAAGCGCGGGGTGAAGCTCGTCGTCATCGATCCCTACCGCTCGGGCACGGCCGAGCAGGCCGATCTCCACCTCGCCGTCCGCCCGGGCACCGACGGTGCCCTGGCCTGCGCCGTCATGCACATCCTGTTTCGCGACGGCCGCGCCGACCGCACCTATCTCGCGGCCTATACCGACGTTCCCCGAGAGCTCGAAGAGCACCTGGAGACCCGCGGCCCCGAGTGGGCTGCTGCCATCACCGGCCTGCCGGTCGAGGCGATCGAGGCCTTCGCGAAGCTCTACGGCGAAGCCGAGGCGCCCTGGATCCGCTTCGGCTTCGGCTTCACGCGTTCCAGAAACGGTGCCGCCGTCATGCATGCCGCTTCCTGCCTGCCGGTGGTCAAGGGCGCTTGGGCGCATCAGGGTGGCGGCGGCCTCTACAATATGGGCGACCTCTACCATTGGGACAAAACGACGATCGAGGGCCTCGACGTCATGGACCCTGCGACCCGGCTGCTCGACCAGTCGCGGATCGGCCCGATCCTCTTGGACGATCCGCAGGACCTGCAGGGCGGCCCCCGGGTGACCGCCCTCTTGATCCAGAACACCAACCCGATATGCATCGCGCCGGAACTCGGCAAGGTGCACCGGGGCTTCGCCCGCGACGACCTCTTCGTCGCCGTGCAGGAGCAGTTCATGACCGAGACGGCGAAGCAGGCCGACATCCTGCTGCCCGCCACCATGTTCCTCGAGCACGACGACATCTACCACGCGTCGGGCCACTCGCGCTTGCAGATCGGCCGCAAGATCTTCGAGCCCTATGCCGATGTTCGGCCCAACCATTTCACCGTCTGCGAGCTGGCGAAGCGCCTCGGTGCCGAGCACCGCGGCTTCGAGATGACCGAGTGGCAGCTCATCGAGGACCTCCTCGCCCGCTCCGGCTGGCCCGACGCCGAGACCGTCCATGCCGCCGGCGGCTGGGAAGCGCTGCCCGACGCCGACACCGCCCACTACCGGGGCGGCTTTCCGACCGGAACGGGCAAGTTCCGCTTCGCACCCGACTGGGCCGCCTTCGGCCCGGACCATGCGCGCATGCCGAAGCTGCCCGACCACCTGGCGATCACCGACGAGATCACCGACACGCATCCCTTCCGCCTCGTCGCCGCGCCCGCCCGCCAATTCCTCAACACCAGCTTCACCGAGCTCGACTCGTCGCGCAAACGCGAGGGCCGGCCGACCGCCCTCCTCCACCCCGAGGTGATGCAGCAGCTCGGCATCGCCGAAGGTGACCCGGTCGAGATCGGCAACAGCCGGGGCAAGGTGCGCCTGCACGCGAAACCGGGGCCTGCGCAACACCGAGACACGATCGTCGTCGAGAGCATCTGGCCGAACGATGCCTGGTCGGGCGGCATCGGCCTCAACCAACTGCTTTCCGCCGAGCCGGCCCCGCCCAACGGTGGTGCTGCCATTCACGACACCGCGGTTTGGCTCGAGAGAGGCTGACGAGGGGGAAGAGGCGAAATGTGGGGAGGCACGGCCCCCCCCACGCCCCGCCGTTCCTCGGCTCGATCGCTTGCCGGGCAGTTCGGCGGTTCAGCTTTCCTCGCCGCCGATGGCGAGCAGCGAGGCGTTGCCGCCCGAGGCCGTGGTGTCGTTGGAGATCGTCTTCTCGGTCAAGAAGCGATGCAGATAGTGCGGCGTGCCGGCAGCGGTGCTGCCGATGCCGTTGCCTTTGGGGCTCCACGGGATGATCGGGCGGATCGGGCCGTCGGTCGCGGCCAGGGCCTCGGCAATGCGGGCGATCGTTGCCGTCGGCGCCGCGATCGCGATGCCGTCGATCGCCGGGCTCGCCGCCAGATCGTCGAGACTGTCGCTGCCGACGGGCAGGATAGCGCCGAGGACTCCGTCCTCCAGACCGGCCGCTTTGAAGCGGGCGACCACCGATCGTGCCTCGGGGCCGATGACCAGCACGCGGTTGCCGGTGACGAAGGCGGCGGCGGTCTGCGCGGTGAGAACATCCCCGTCCTCGGCGATGCAGGCGAAGATCCCCCGCCGCTCCAGGCCGAGTTGGTCGCGCTCGCCGGTCGGTCCCGGCAGCGGCAGCGCTGCGTCGAGCAGGTCGGGTGCCTCGGCCGCGAAGAAGCGAAGATAGTCGGCAGCCGCACCGCCGGTCGACGTCGCCACCTGCTCCAGGATCCGGGCGCGCGTCTCGAGATCCGGCACGTCACGGCGCAGCGCCTTGTGCACGGCAGCCGCCACGGCACCGAGATCGATGCGGGTTTCAGTGAGGCTCCAGGCCGTCTCGCTGCCGTTCCGCATCGCCACGAACCGGTGCAGATAGTGCGGGCCGCCGGCCTTGGGGCCGGTGCCGGAGAGGCCCATGCCGCCGAACGGCTGGATGCCGACGAGAGCACCGATCTGGTTGCGGTTGACGTAGATATTGCCGACCCGCGCTCGGGCCGCCACGCGCTGCCAGGTTTCGTCGATGCGGGTGTGGATGCCGAGCGTCAGCCCGTAGCCCGTGGCGTTGATCTGCTCCACCACGTCGTCGAGCTCGTCCGCCTTGTAGCGGACGACGTGCAGAATCGGGCCGAAGACCTCGCGCTCGAGCTGGTCCAGCTGCTCGAGCTCGAAGGCGGCGGGGGCGACGAACGAGCCGCGGCTCGTGCCGGGGCCCAGCCGCGACGCCTTGATCAACCGGGCTTCGCCCAGCATGCGCTTCTTGTGGGCATCGAGCATGGCTTCGGCCTCGGCGTCGATGACCGGGCCGACATCGGTCGACAGCAGCGCCGGATCGCCCACCACCAGTTCGTCCATCGCCCCTTCGATCATGTCGAGCATCCGATCGGCGACATCGCTCTGCAAGAAGAGGACGCGAAGGGCCGAGCAGCGTTGGCCCGCACTCTGAAAGGCACTGATCAGGACGTCGCGGGTCACCTGCTCGGGAAGTGCCGTGCTGTCGACGATCATCGCATTCAAGCCGCCGGTCTCGGCGACGAGGACCGGGATACGATCGGTGCGTTCGGCCAGCTGCCGGTTGATCAGGCGGGCCACCTCGGTCGAGCCCGTGAAGCAGACACCGGCGATCCGCCGGTCGGCGACCAGCGCCGCACCCACCGTCGCACCATCACCCGGCAGCAGGTGGAGGACGTCCTCCGGGACACCGGCTTCGTGCAGGATGCGGGTGCCGGCGGCGGCGATCAGCGAGGTCTGCTCGGCGGGCTTGGCGATGACGGCGTTGCCGGCGACGAGGGCCGCCGTGATCTGGCCGGTGAAGATGGCGAGGGGAAAGTTCCAGGGGCTGATGCAGACGAACACCCCGCCGCCCTCGAGCTCGACGGTCTCGCCGGCATGCGGCCCGCGCAGGGTGAGGGGCCGGCCCATCTCGGCGCGCGCCCGGGCCGCGTAGTAGCGGCAGAAATCGACCGCCTCGCGCACCTCGGCCACACCGTCGGCGAGCGTCTTGCCGGCTTCGCGGGTGCAGAGCGTCATCAGCTCGGCGATCCGCGCCTCCATGAGATCGGCAGCGCGTTCGAGGCAGGCCGCCCGCTCGTCGACCGGCCGGGCGGCCCAGGCACCGGAGGCCTTTTCGGCGAGTGCCAGAGCCCGTTCGATCTCGTCCGCCGTCGCGTCGCGGCTCTCGCCGACGATGCGCTCCCGGTCGGCCGGCGAGCGCACCGGGCGAAGATCGTCCACTACCTCCTTGCCGGCGATGATGGGACCCGCCGTCGCCGTTCGCCCGTCGGCCTCGATCATCCGTTCCCGCAAGGCTGCGAGGGTGCCCGGTGAGGTGAGATCGAGGCCGCGGGCCATCGGCCGCTCCGGCATCAGGATGTGGCGGGGCGGCGGAATCTTGGGATGCGGCCGGCCGCCCGAGGCGCGGGTCCGGACGATCGGGTCCTCGATGATCTCGTCGATCGGCAGCCGGTCGTCCTGCAGCCGGTTGACGAAGCTGCTGTTCGAGCCGTTCTCGAGCAGCCGGCGGACCAGATAGGCCAAGAGGTCCTCGTGCTGGCCGACCGGCGCATAGATGCGACAGCCGACCCCGAACCGGCCGTCCTCGACGATCGCCTGATAGAGCGCCTCACCCATGCCGTGCAGGCGCTGGAACTCGAAGGCGCGGCTGTTACCGGCGTATTCGAGCACGCTGGCAATGGTCTGCGCGTTGTGCGTCGCGAATTGCGGGTAGACCAGATCCTGGTGCAGCAGCTTTTTCGCACAGGCGAGAAACGAGACGTCGGTGGAGGCCTTGCGGGTGAAGACCGGATAGCCGTCGAGCGCCTGCTCCTGCGCCCGCTTGATCTCGCTGTCCCAGTAGGCCCCCTTGACCAGACGGACCATCAGCCGGCGCTCGCTGCGCCGGGCCAGATCGAGCAGCCAGTCGATGACGAACGGCGCGCGTTTGAGATAGCTCTGAACGACGAAACCGAAGCCGTCCCAGCCCCTCAGCTTCGGGTTGCTGGCGACCGCCTCGACGAGATCGAGGAAGAGGTCGAGTCGATCGGCTTCCTCGGCATCGAGATTGAAGCCGATGTCGTGCTCGGCCGCCTGCTGGGCCAGGGCTTCGAGCCTGGGCAAGAGTTCGTCCATCACCCGGCCCTTCTGGGCGAGCTCGAAGCGCGGGTGCAATGCGGACAGCTTGACCGAGATGCCCGGCCCTTCGACCGGGCCACGGCCGCCCGCCGCGGCACCGATCCTGGCGATCGCGGTCTGGTAGGCGTCGAAGTAGCGCTCGGCGTCGGCGGCGGTCCGCGCCGCCTCGCCGAGCATGTCGTAGGAGTAGGTGTAGCCTTTGGCCTCGGCACCCTTGGCCCGCTCGAGGGCACTCTCGATGGTCCGGCCCATGACGAACTGACGGCCGAGGATCTTCATCGCCTGGCCGACCGCCTCCCTGACGACGGGCTCGCCGAGCCGGGCGACGAGCCGGCCGATCACGGCACCGGGCGAGCTCGCGACCGGCAAGCGGCCGAGGCCGACGACGCGCCCGGTGAGCATCAGGGCCAGGGTCGAGGCATTGACGAAGAGCGAGCGCGAATGGCCGAAATGCTTGTCCCAGTCGGCGGGCGCCAGCTTGTCGCGGATCAGCCGTTCCTGGGTGTCGTTGTCCGGGACACGCAACAGGGCTTCGGCGATGCACATCAGCATCACGCCCTCGTGCGTCGAGAGGCCGTATTCCTGCAGGAACGCGTCGATGCCGCCCGAGCGGTGGCGCTGGCCGCGCACGCTCTCGACGAGGCTGCGGGCAGTGGCGTCGATGCGGCCCTGCGCTTCGGGATCGAGCTGGAGCTCGGCGAGAAGGGCTCTGACGCATTCGGTCTCGTCGGCCCGGTAATGCGCATCGATCGCGGCGCGCAACGGCGTGGGCTCGGCGGGTGCCTGCTCGAAGATCATCGCCCCGGTCCTCCTGCTTTCCACCACGAGAGCTAGCACGCGTACCCCCGGCTGACGAGGCAGCTACTCCGGCGGCGGTTCGTCGGCCACGAGCGCCTGACCGAGCAGCAGGCGGACCAGATGGTCGGCGAAGGCGATGGTGAGGACCACCGTGCCGATCGCCATGACGAGCTGCGGGATCCAGAGCGGTGTCGCATCCTGCCCCTGGCTGATGTCGCCGATCATGTGGGAGATCCGCACGGCCTTGATCGCGTACCAGGCAAAGTAGCCGGAAAGGCCGGTGGCGACGAGCAGACACCAGAACTCGGCCACGCGCCTCGCGGTGCCGGTGAGCCGGCTGATCGCCAACGACACGCGGATATGCGCGCCGTGGTTCAAGGTATAGGCGAGCGCGAAGAAGGACGCCCCGGCCATGGCATAGCCGGCATAGGAGGTCGAGCCCGGAAACTGCCACCCGAGCCAGCGGGCGCCGATCTGCGCCAGGATGATCACGAGGACGGCGACGAGAAAGCCGGCGGCGATGACGCCGCAGATGCGGTAGAGGCCGTCGAGCCCCAGCCGGATCGCGCGCGCCACCGCCGGCATGCGCGTCACATGGCTCGGTAGGCGTCGATCACCGCCTTGCCGTCCTCGCCGGCAACAGCCAGCCACTCCTCGGTCATCGTCGCACCGATCGCCTCGAGGTCGGTACGCAACTGATCGCTGGGCGGCACCACCGTCATGCCGTTGGCGATGAGCTGCTCTTTGTACCAGTCGTTGAGCTCCTCGGACTTGGCCGTGCCGCGCGCCTCGACCTCGTCGCCGCAGTCGCCGAGTGCCTGCCGGGTGGCGTCGTCGAGGCCCTGCCAGGCCTGCTTGTTGACCAGGATGTGGTTGCGGGGCAGCCAGGCGTTGACCTCGTACCAATGCGTGAGCTGCTCCCAGACCTTGGTGTCGTAGCCGGTCGAGCCCGAGGAGATGAAGCTCTCGGCGACCCCGGTGGCGAGTGCCTGGCTGAGCTCCGCCGCCTCGATCTGCACCGGCACGGCTCCGGTGAGCTCGGCCATCCGCGCCGTCGCGGCGTTGTAGGCCCGGAACTTCACACCCTCGAGATCGGCGGCGGCGTCGATCTCTTTTTTGGTGTAGAGGCCCTGTGGCGGCCAGGGCACGGCGTAGAGCAGCACCATGTTCTGCTCGTCGAGCAGCTCTTCGAGCGCCGGGCGGCTGGCCTGCCAGAGCTTCTCCGAATCCTCGTAGCTGGTGGCGAGGAACGGAATGCTGTCGACACCGAAGAGCGGGTCCTCGTTGGCATGCGCCGAGAGCAGCCGCTCGCCGATCAGCGCCTGGCCGGTCTGCACCGCGCGCTTGATGTCCGCACCGCCGAACAGTGAGCCACCGCCGTGCACCACGATCTCCAGCTCGCCAGCGGTGGCCTCGGCCACGCAAGCCGCGAACTCCTTCGCGTTCTCGGTGTGGAAATTGCTGTCGGGATACGCCATCGGCATGTCCCAGCGCTCGGCAGCGACAGCCGAGCCGGCGACGAGGGCGATGGCGGCGGCACCCGCGAGAGCTGCCGAGCTTTGCTTCTTCATTCTTGCCTTCCTCCTGAGCGGCCGGGCTCTACCGGCATGGCGTGGGCGAAGCGTAGGCGGCGGCTGGCGGCGCGGTCAATTGCGAAGCGCTGCGGAAAGTGCGCTGCCGTCGCGCGCCTTGCCGAGGATCCGCGCCTGCGTGCGGCCGTAGCCGTGCTCCAGCTCGGCCAGATGCGGGCCGAGATGGCCGTGCAGCGCCGGCAAAGCGTGGAACGGGACGGCCGGCAGGCTGTGGTGCTCGGCGTGATAGGCCATGTTCCAATTGAGCCACTGGATAGGCCGCAGGGTCAGCACGGTCCGGGTGTTCTTCAGCATGTCGGGGACGAGCGGGCAGGCGCCGTGCTCGGAAAGCCGGATGACCCGCATCACGGGCTCGGCGACGACCCGCGGGACGAGCCAGAGCGAAAGGGCGGTGAACGAGCCCGTGGCGAAGGAGGCAGCGGCGACGGTCGCGTAGACGGCCCACATGAGCCAGGCCTCGCGCTGGACGCGGCGGCGCTGGCTCTGCGGGATGAACGCCCGTTCGACATCGGTGAACACCGCAAAGGGATGCCGGACCAGCGACGAGAGGAGGTAGAAGAAATAGGGCAGGCTCGACGCGTACCAGAGATAGCCCGAAACGGTATTGCCCGCGGTGATCAGCTCCGGGTCGTGGTCGGGATCGGAGGTGTGCGCGTGGTGCGCGGCGTGCTCGAGGCGGAAATGGGTCGGTGGCAGGCCGAGGATCAGCGACGTCGTCCAGTAGACGGCGTCGTTCAACCGGCGCGACTTGAAGGCGCTCGAATGCGCCGTCTCGTGGAAGGGCGCAAAGAGATGCACGATCACGACGCCGTGCAGGAACATCGCGGGCCAGAGCCAGGCGCTGCCGAGGCTCAGCCAGACGAGGCTACCGGTCAGGACGAGCGTTGCCACATGCGTCGCGAGAAAGACGAGGCCGGGGCCGTCGCGGCGTCGGGCGAGCGCGCGCAGCTGGCCGGCAGGGACGAGGTCGCGGGGACTGGGCAAGGGTCGGGATCCTCCGGGCTGTCACCCGTGTGACTTGCAGCTTCGCACCGCGACCGCAAGGGGCCGCTCCGCTGTCGAGGACCAACTCACCGACACGCGCGAGGTCATCGCCGCCGAGGGGCTCGGCTTTGCCGGCGAAGGCCCGGCTGCGGCTAAAGCCTACCGGTTTGCGGACCGGCGCTGCGAATGAGCGCGGCGGCGCATCACCAGGTCGAAGGCCTCGGTCGCGAGCGGAACGACATCGATGCCGCGGCGCCGAGAAGCGGCCTCCGCAGCGAGCCCAACGTCGGTTGGGCCGTCGGCTACTCGCAGGAGACGAGGCACGGGACACCATCAGGGCCGAGCCGTCCGGATCGTTGCGACCGGCCGAGGGGCTCGCCGGCACGCTCGGCGCGTGGCGCACGGAACGGACCGGTCCGAGCTTCGGCCTCGTCGTTCGAACAGGAAGGCCGCGATCGCCCGTTTCAGAGCAGGCCGTCGTAGATCAGCTTCAAGCCGGTGAGCAGCACGAAGAGGTAGCACAGCCGGTAGAACAAGAGCTGGTCGACTTTGTCGTGCAGCCAGATGCCGGCGAGCATGCCGAGGGCGGCGACCGGCGCCAGGACGAGCGACGCCCAGAGATTGCCGGGGCTGAACAGGCCGAGCAGCCAATAGGGCACGACCTTGGCGGCGTTGACCAGGGCAAAGAGGATGATCATCGAGCCGACGAAGAGCGTCTTGTCGAGCTTGAGCGGCAGCAGATAGATGTTCGCCGGCGGCCCGCCGGCATGGGCCACGGTGCTGGTGAAGCCGGCGACGCCACCCCAAAAGGCGGCGCGCTTCGGCGAATGCCGGCGGGGTGGTGCAGTGCGCTTGTTGCGCAGGAAGTAGTCGGCGGCGAAGCCGGTCGCGATCAGGCCCAAGAGAACGCGGATCAGATCGTCGTCGAGATAGTGAAAGGCGAGGCTCGCCGAAGTGATGCCGGCGAGCGCACCCGGCAGCATGGCCCGGACGATCCGGTGGTCGAAGCGACGGCGATAGGCCCAGACCCCGATCGCATCCATCAGCATCAAGAGCGGCAAGAGGATGCCGGCGGCGACCGCAGGCGAGACGGCGAGCGCCATGAGCGGCACGGCGGCGATGCCGAGCCCGCCGCCGAAGCCGCCTTTGGAGATGCCGAAGATCAGGACGGCCGGAATCGCGACGGCATAGAACGCGAGATCACTCGGCACGGCCGGCGAGCGGGCAGCGGTGCTGTGCGGCCGAAGCGGTGATCAGAAACCGGCGGCGGCGCGCAGGCCGTCCATGTCCCAGGCCTTCAAGAGTTCGCTCAGCGGCTCGGACGAGGCGAGGCTTCGACCCTCGACCTTGAGCAGCGCGCGGCCGCCGCCGACCAGGAAGCTGATCTCACCACTGCCGGCCGCCTCGTCGAATTCGAGGATGGCGTTCTCGCGTCCCATGCGGACGCGCTGCATGTTCGGGTTGCTCGCCAGCATCGCGGGATTGCTGAACAGCGCCGCCATGCCCTGGATCATCGGGTTGTCGATGATCAGCTGCGCCTCCATGGTCCCCGAGCCGCCGTCCTCGGTATAGCTGCGATTGACCATGGTACCCCCGCCGAGGAACGCGGCCCCGGCTTCGCGGCTCGGCTCGGCGGCCGTCCAGCCGGCCGGTGCCGGCGGAAACGTTTCGGCGAATGCATCGCCGAGCAGTGCCTGGATCTCGCCGATCGCAAACTGCAACTCGGTGATCGTGCCGGCATAGTCGCCTTCGTCGTAGAGCTCTATGGCGAGTTCCAGCTGCTCGCGGATGTCGTCCGCCGCGGCAGGCGCCGATGCGAGGCTGCCGGCGACGACGGCGGCGAGCGGCAAGGCGAAATGACTTCGGCGCATCGAGATCTCCGAGAATGACACAACTTTCAGAAGCGGTGAGAGCCTAGCCGAGTGCGTCCGTCAACCCCGATCTCTGGTCCTCCGTCGGCCGTAGCGACGACCGCCACGCGCGCCGCTTCGGTCGAACCGCGCCGCCGGCACCACCGCACCGCCCGCCCAGCCCGGCTCGCCGCGAGCGGTATCAGGCACCCTGCCCATTGACGAGGTTCGCCGACGTCGGCGGCAACGTCGCCGTCGGACGGGCGTCGATCGGCACCACCGGGCGGGGTTCCGGTGCCCGGTTCCACTGTCCCTCGGCGAGTGCGCTCGTGAAAACGTCGACCCGCACCGGCGGCGAGAAGAAATAGCCCTGCGCCACGTCGCAACCGAGGTCGGCGAGGAAGGCCAAGTGGCGCTCGCTCTCGACGCCTTCGGCCACCACCTCGAGATTGAGACTGTGCCCGAGGCCGATGATCGCCTTGGCGATCTGCCGATCGTCGGCATCGTGGTCGAGGTCGCGGACGAAGGTCTGATCGATCTTCAAGCGGTGGATCGGAAAGCGCTTGAGATAGGAGAGCGAGGAGTAGCCGGTACCGAAATCGTCGAGGGCGATCGTCACCCCGAGTTCGTTGAGCTGATTCAAGGTGCGTGCGGCACTGTCGGTGTCGCGCATCAGCACACCTTCGGTGATCTCGAGCTCGAGGGCGGCGGGCGGCAGGCCGGTGGCGGCCAGGGCGTCTGCGACCTCGCGGCAGAGATCGCGGTTCCAGAACTGTACGGGTGACAGATTGACCGCGATCCGTGGCCCGGCGCCACCCTGCCACCAACTCGCAGCGAGGCTGCAGGCGCGTTGCAGCACCCAGCTGCCGAAGGGTACGATCAGTCCGCTCTCCTCGGCGATCGGCACGAACACACCGGGGCTGATCTCGTCCGGTCGGCCGTGCCGCCAGCGCAGCAACGCCTCGCAACCGACCAGGCGCTGGTCGCAGACGGCGAATTGCGGTTGCAGAACGAGTGACATCTCGTCCCGCTCGAGGGCTCGACGCAGCGCACCCTCGATCAGTTTGCGGCGCTGGGTCGCGGCACTGAGCTCGACGCCGAACACGCAGAGCCGCTGGTCGTGACGCTTGGCCTCGTGCAGGGCCATATCGGCCTGCTGCAGCAGGGCCTCGACCTCGCTGCCGTGCAGCGGGCTCAAGGTGATCCCGACCCGCACCCCGCAGTGGATCTCGTGACCCGCAATGCCGAAGGGCTGGCGCAGCCGCTCCGCGATCCGCTCGCCGGCCTTGATCGCCGTTGCCTGCGTCGGCTGCGGCATCGCCATCACGACGGCGAACTCGTCACCGCCGAGGCGGGCCACGGTGTCGGTGCCGGCGACACACGACCGCAATCGTGCCGCCGCCTGTTGCAACAGCTGATCGCCGATGCGATGGCCGTAGCTGTCGTTGACCTGCTTGAACTCGGCGAGATCGACCGCGAACAGCGCAACCCCGCTGCCGCAGCGTTGTGCCGCCGTCAGGATCGCGGCGAGGCGCTCGCTCAGGGCTTGACGGTTGACCAGCCCGGTGAGGGGGTCGTGGAGAACTCGAAACCGTTCGCGCTCGGCCACATCCGCCGGCCCACCGACCTCCCAGCCGACCCCGCGGTAGCCCAGGAACCGGCCGTCCGCAGCGAACACCGGCCGGCCACTGACGCGGATCGAGCGCCGCCGCCCATCGACCGCGAGATCGTAGGTGAGATCGTGGAACGGCCGCAGAGCGGCGAGATCGGCCGCGTGACGATCGACGAACTCGAGTGGCAGGCTCGCCGCCATGACCTCGGTGCGGGTTCGGCCCAAGAGGCTCGTGCGGGCGACGCCGGTCACCGTCTCGATTCGCTCGCTCAGATAGCTGAAGCGATGCCGGGCATCGGTCTCCCAGAACCAGTCCGGTGCGGTGGCCGCGAAATCGGCGAGCCGCTGCTCGGAGAGCGCGACCCGCCGCTCCAGGCTGCGCAGCACCGGTAGGCTCTCGGCGAGGGCGAGAAAGCCGATCAGCCGACCGCGACTGTCCCGCCGTGCGGTGACCTGCCAGACCAGCGAGCGCTGCCCGGCCCGGTCGTTGCCGAGGCGCACCCGGACGCTGGACACCCGGCGGGCGCGCAGCAGCGCCAGTCGCCGCTCCAGCCCGACCCGATCGACGGCGGCCGCACCGAGATGCGCCAGGAGATCGCGGCCCGGATCGGTCACCTCGAGGCCCAGGAGCGCGACCGCCGCCCGATTGGCCGCGCGCAGTCGGCCATCCTTGGTGGTCGTCAGCACCGGGCAAGGCAGATCGTCGAGCAAGCCGCGGCGCGCCGCACGCGGCGGCCACCCGGCATCAGCAGCGCCCGGTTGTTGTCTCGATTTCAGTGCTGCACGCAAAGCGACACCTGCCCGATACCCCGACATGGCCCGACCCGCCATCGGTTATCGGCCGAATGTCTGAAGATTCCGTTACCTCTCCGGCAGTTCCGCAGTTTTTTCCGCAGTCGCCGGGCGTTGCAGCGGCCCGCGGCGCAACTCCTTGACGATACCGCGCAGCAACTGGACCTCGGGGCTGGTGAGCGCCATCCGTTCGACCATGGCCTTGATGGTGCGACTCAACGAAATCCTGCGGTCGGCAGCGCGGAAGAAGCCCACGGCGTCGAGCTCGGCGAGCAGATGGGCCAAAAGATCGGCCACCTCGCCCTTGGTGGCGGGTGCTTCGGTGAGGCCCGATGCCGGCGACGGGGCGCTCTGGCGATGCCATTCGTAGCCGCAGAGGAGGACGGCCTGGGCGAGATTGAGCGAGGGGAAAAGCGGGTTGACGGCGATCTTCACGAGGCGATCGGCGAGGATCAGGTCCTCGTTGTCGAGACCGGTGCGCTCGGGTCCGAACAGCATGCCGACCTTGCGTCCCTCGCTCAGCTGCTGCCGGGCGGCCGTGGCCATCGTCACCGGGTCGACGGTTTCTTTTTGCAGCTCGCGGCCGCGGGCGGACGTGGCATAGAGATGATGGAGGTCGGCGATGGCGTCCTGCGTCGTCGGCAGGATGGTCATGCGGTTGAGGATCTCGGCGGCCCCGGAAGCCGCGGCCACGGCCTTGGCATTGGGCCAGCCGAAATCGGGGGCCACCAGGCGGAGGTCGGTCAGGCCGAAGTTCAGCATGGCACGGGCCGCACTGCCGACATTCTCGGCGAGTTGCGGGCGGACCAGGATCACGACGGGAGCCGGCGGCAGCTGGTCGATGCCGCCTCGCGCCTCCTTGGTCCGCTTCATCGCCGGCGGCGGTTCAGCCGGCAAGGGTGGGCTGCCCGTCGAACACGCCGTCGAGCAGCAGCTTGTAGGTGATGGCGTCGAAGAGCGCGTTGTAGGACGCGTCGATGATGTTGGGCGAGACTCCGATGGTCTGCCAGATGCGGCCCTCGTCGTCGGCCGATTCGATGATCACCCGGGTGACCGCAGCCGTGCCCGATTCCGGCGAGAGGATGCGGACCTTGTAGTCGACGAGCTCCATGCGCTCGAGCGACGGATAGGTCGGGGCCAGTGCCTGGCGGAGCGCGTGGTCGAGGGCGTTCACCGGGCCGTTGCCGTCGGCCACGGTGTAGAAGTCGCGGCCCTGGACCTTGACCTTGATGGTCGCCTCGGACTGCGTGATCAGCTCGCCCTTGGCGTTGAAGCGACGCTCGTCGATGACCCGAAAGCTCAACAGCTCGAAGGTGTTCTGGATTTTGCCGAGGCTGCGACGGACCAAGAGCTCGAAGCTCGCCGAGGCGCCGTCGTAGGTATAGCCCTTGGCTTCCTGCGCCTTGATCTCGGCGAGGAGTGCCGCCACGGCTTCCGGGCTCGGTTCGACCTCGAGGCCCATATCGGTGAAGCGCTGCATGAGATTGGCGCGGCCGGCCTGGTCGGAGACGAGGACGTCGCGCCGGTTACCGACGCGTGCCGGATCGATGTGCTCGTAGAAGCCCGGGTCCTTCATGACGGCCGAGGCGTGCAGTCCGCCTTTGTGGGCGAAGGCGTTGGCGCCGACATAGGCGGCACCCCGGTTCGGCGTGCGGTTCAAGCGCTCGTCGAAGCCGCGGCTCAGGGCGGTCAGGCGGGCCATCGCCGCGTCGCAGACGCCGACATCGTAGCCCAGCTTCACCTTCAAGGTCGGGATCAGCGAAACGAGGTTGGCGTTGCCGCAGCGCTCGCCGAGGCCGTTCAACGTCCCCTGGATCTGCCGCGCCCCCTCGCGCACCGCGAGCAGTGTGTTGGCGACGGCGTTCGCCGTGTCGTCGTGGGTGTGGATGCCGAGCTTGTCCGCCGGCACCGTGCGGGCGACGTTCTTGACGATCCGCGCCACCTCGTGCGGCAGGGTGCCGCCGTTGGTGTCGCACAACACCACCCACTGTGCACCACCCGCGAGTGCGGCCTCGAGGCAGGCGAGCGCATAGGCCGGATCGGCCTTGAAGCCGTCGAAGAAATGCTCGGCATCGAGCATCACCTCGGCTGTGTGCTTCAGGCTTTCGCGCACACTCTCTTCGATCATCCGCAAATTCTCGTCGCCGTCGACACCGAGGGCGCCCTCGGCGTGTTTGCGCGAGCTCTTGCCGACCAGGGTGATGACGTCGACGCCCGCCTGGAAGAGCGGCTGCAGGCCGGGATCGTTGGCGGCCGAGCGGCCGGGCCGCCGGGTCATGCCGAAGGCGCAAAAGCGGGCCTTGGCGAAGGTCGGGCGGTCGGCGAAGAAGGCATCGTCGGTGGGGTTGGCGCCGGGCCAGCCGCCTTCGATGTAGTCGATGCCGAGCGCATCGAGGTCGGCTGCGATCTGCCGCTTGTCGGCGGGACTGAAGGAGATGCCCTGGGTCTGCGCCCCGTCCCGAAGGGTCGTGTCGTAGAGATAGATGCGCTCGCTCATCAGCTTTTCCGCCAGGTCGTACCGCCCGGCCCGTCCTCCAGAATGATGCCTTCGGCCGCCAGTTGATCGCGAATCGCATCGGCCCGGGCGAAGTCCTTGGTTTTGCGCGCCTGGAGGCGTTCGGCGATCAGTGCCTCGATCCGCGCGGCAGCCACCCCTGCCCCGCCCTCGAGCCAGTCCTTGGGGGACCCCTGCAGCAGCCCGAGCAGTTCCGCCGACGCTTTCAGGCGCGCGGCGATTTCCAGCACCAGCCCGTGCTTTGCCCGGTTGAGCTCACCCAATATCTCATGTAGTACGGCCAAGGCCTTGGGCGTGTTGAGATCGTCCTCGAGCGCTTCGATCAGTGCCGGCTCCGGTTCGGCCGTGCCCGTGGCGCCGGCACGGCCCAGCGCCCCGTAGAACCGGTCGAGCTGGGTCTTGGCCTCCTGAAAGCCCTGCTCGCTGCAGTCGATCGGTGCACGATAATGAGCACCCAGCATCCAGAGCCGGATCGCCTCGCCCGGTGCTGCGGCCAGGGCATCGTCCAGCCGCAACACGTTGCCCAACGACTTCGACATCTTCTGGCCGCGCATGTCGACGAAGCCGTTGTGCAGCCAGAACCGGGCCATGGTTTCCTGGCCGCGGGCGCAGCAGCTCTGTGCCAGTTCGTTCTCGTGGTGCGGGAAGATCAGATCCTGGCCGCCGCCGTGGATGTCGAAGGGCAGGCCCAGATGCTTTTCCGCCATGGCCGAGCATTCGATGTGCCAGCCGGGGCGGCCGCGGCCCCAGGGACTGTCCCAGCCGGGCTCGTCGTCGGCGGCCGGCTTCCACAAGACGAAATCGGCGGGATCGCGCTTGTAGGGGGCGACCTCGACCCTGGCCCCGGCGATCTGGTCGTCGCGGTCGCGGCCGGAGAGCCGGCCGTAGTTCGGCATCGAGGGGGTGTGGAAAAGGACGTGGCCCTCGGCCGCATAGGCGTGGCCGGTCTCGATCAGCCGCTCGATCAGCGCGATCATCTCCGGGATATGCTCGGTGGCCTTGGGCTCGAGCGTCGGTGGCAGGCAGCCGAGGGCGGCCGCATCGGCCTCGAACGCTTCGGTGGTGCGCCGGGTCAGGGCCTCGATCGGCTCGCCGTTCTGCTTGGCCTGGGTGATGATCTTGTCGTCGACATCGGTGATGTTCCGGACGTAGGTGACCTTCGGGTAGAGGTAGCGGAGCAGGCGAAAGAGCACGTCGAAGACGATCAGCGGCCGGGCATTGCCGATATGGATGCGCTGATAGACCGTGGGCCCGCAGACATAGAGGCGGACATGGTCCGGTTCGAGGGGTTCGAACGGCTCCTTCTTGCGGGTCAGCGTGTTGTGCAGCAGCAAGGGCAAGGGTCGGCCAGTCGGTGGGGCGTGAGAACGGGTCAGGCGGTTTCGCCGCGGAGTCTCTGCTCGACCCGCTCGCGGCCGAGGAGCGGTAGCAGATCGGCCAGTTTCGGTCCATCGTCACGGGCGGTCAACGCCGAGCGGATCGGGTGCATCAGGGCGCGGCCCTTGGTCCCGGTCGCCCGGCCCACCGCCTTCAGCCAAGCCGCCGCTGTCTCGGCATCGTCGAGCGGATCGGGAAGGAGGTCGGCGGCGGTCCGCAGCAGGGCCGCGTTTTCGATCACCGGGGCCACCGGCGCGCGGACGATCGCCAGCCAAGAGCGAAGGTCGGACGGGTCCTCGGCGTTCTTGCGCAGCACGTCCCACTCGCGCGCCGTGACGTCGGCGAGAGCGTCACGACGGCGCAGTTCGTCGAGCGGCAGCGCCTGGAACACGGCGATGCTGGTGCGGCGCAGCTGGCCCGGATCGAGCACCGCACTGGTCCGACCGAAGCGGGCGAGGTCGAAGCCACGGATCAGCTCGTCGAGGGTGGTTTCGGGGGTCGCCTGGCGGTCGGTGCCGAGCGACGCGAGGGTCAGCCGAATGGCGTGCGGCTCGATCTCCTGGCAGCGATAATCCTCGAGGCTCCAATCGCCGCTCCGCTTGGAGAGGGGTGCCCCGCCCGGGCCGGTGAGCAGCGGCAGATGGGCGAAGGCCGTGGGCACGGCAGCAAGGCTGCGGAAGAGCTCGATCTGTACGGCCGTATTGGTGCGGTGGTCGTCGCCGCGAATGACGTGACTGATGCCGAGATCGGCGTCATCGGCGACCGAGGCCAGGGTGTAGGTCCAGCCGCCGTCCGCCCTACAGAGGATGGGGTCGCTGAGGGCGCCACCGGGGATGGTAACCTCGCCCTGGACGAGATCGGTCCAGCCGACCGCGTCGCCCGAGAGCCGGAAGCGCCAGTGCGGCCGGCGCCCCTCGGCCTCGAGCGCCAGGCGTTCGGATTCGGACAGGCGCAACGCACTTCGGTCGTAGACGGGCGGCAGGCCGCGCGCGCGCTGGGCCGCCCGCTTGGCCTCGAGCTCCTCGGCGGTCTCGTAGGCCGGATAGACGGCCCCAGCCTCTTGCAGCCGGGTGAAGGCCGCGGCGTAGACGGCGCCCCGCTCGCTCTGTCGGAACCGTGCGTCCCAGTCCAGGCCGAGCCAGCGCAGATCGGCCTCGATCCCGGCCTCGAACGCCGCCGTCGAGCGCTCACGATCGGTGTCGTCGATGCGCAGGATCAGCCGGCCGCCGGACCGCCTGGCGAAGAGCCAGTTGATCAGCGCCGTTCGGGCATTGCCGAGATGCAGCCGGCCGGTCGGACTCGGGGCGAAGCGTAAGATCGGGGGCAAAGGATACGCCGGGGTTGGGGGGTCAGGCCTCGGCGTAATACTTGCTGAGCTCGCGGCGCACCAGCCGGGAGTCGGCGGCACCCATGGGTGTGGCGATCTGCGGGTCGGCCATAGTGAGCACCGTACCGAGCAGCTTGTCGGCGACCCCGTCGAGTTGGGTCACGGCATGCGCCGCAACGGCACGCCGTGTCGCATGCCAACGCAAGAGAAAGAGAATGCGGTCGCAGAGCGGCGCCATCACCCGGGCGTCGGTGACGGCGAGCACGGGCGGGCTGTCGACGAGCACGAGATCGAAGTGCCGCCGCGCCTCCTCCAGGAGCACGCCCAGTGCCTGGGGGCCCAAAAGGCGGGTGGGCTGGCTGACCCTGGCACTGCCGGGGATGAAGGCGAGACCGGAAACGGGGTCGCTCCTGAGGACGTCTTCGGCCTCGCGCTCGCCGAGCAGAATCTCGACGATGCCCTCCGACGTGTCGAGATCGAGCAGCCCGGCCAGCTTCGGCCGGCGCAGATCGGCGTCGATCAGAAGCACCTTCAGCCCCTCGGCGGCGGCGAGCCGGGCGAGTGCCAGGGTCGTGGTCGATTTGCCCTCGCCGGGGGCGGCCGAGGTCACCAGCACGACGCGACCACCAGCGCTCGGCTGCGCAAAGCTGAGCTCGGCGATCAGGGTGCGCAGCGCCTCGGCGTAGCGCGAGCAGGGACGTTCGAGCGGCAGGTCGATCACCGGGATGGTCGCCCGGCGGCCGGTGCGGACGAGCGGCAGGCAGCCGATGCAGCGCAGGCCCAGCCCCTGTTCGGCGGCGCGCTGTGTGCGAAAGCCGCGGTCGAGCTGCTCCATGAAGAAGACGGCCAACAGGCCGGTGCCGAGCGAGGCCGCGGCGAACAGGCCGAAGACGATCGAGGGCAGCGGAAAGCTCGGCCGCGTCGGTGCGGTGGCTTCCGAAATGAGCCGGACGTCGGGCCGTTTCGTGCCGATCTGGTCGGCGAGTTCCCGCTGCCGGTCGAGGTAGCGCTCGTGCTGCTCGCGGGCGCGCTCCACCTCCAGCTCGCGCCGCCTCGTCTCGGCCTCGCCGGCACTCTGCACCACGCTTTCGGATTTCAAGGCCTCGAGCTCGCGCAGCAGTGTCGCCTCGCGCGCCCGGGCGGCCGCGATCTCGGCCTCCACCGTGCCGACGAGGGCGCGCTGCTCGGCCTGGATCCGGCGCTCCAGCTCCTGCCGCTCGGCCCGGACATCGAGAATCTGCGGATGGCGGTCGCCATAGCGGGTGGCGAGTTCGGCCTCGCGGCGAGCGGTCTGGTTTTTCAGTGCGTAGAGGTTCTGCAGCACGACCGAGCCGCCCAGCTCCTCGAAGGCCAACTCGGCGCCGGGCCGGGCGAGGACCGCGCGCACCCGGTGCAACCGGGCCTCGCGGGCAGCAACGTCGCCAGCGGCGGCAGCGATATCGCGCCGCAGATTGGCCAGGGCAGCGCTGTCGACGGGCAGGCTGCCCGGCTGCTCGCTCTCCAGGTCGGCCCGGGTGGCGGCAAGTGCAGCCTCGGCAGCCTGCAGCGTCGCCCGGCTCTCCGCCAAGGCCCGTTCCAGCCAGGCGCTGGCGTCACCCGCGATGTCGGCCTTGGCCTCGCTGCGGAACGCGATATAGCGCTCGGCTACACCGTTGGCGACCCGAGCGGCCGTCTCCGGATCGCCGCTGCGGTAGGAGATGGCGATGACGTGGGTCCGGCCGACACGATCGACCGTGAGCCGTTCGAGGAACCGGTCGACGAGGACGGCAGGGTCGTCGGGCTCGGCAGCAGCAGGGCCGATGCCGAGCCCGCCGACCAGCCGCTCGCCCGGGTCGATGGAGCGGCGCAGTTCGGGCGAGGTGTCGAGCTCGAGGGCGGCGATGATGTCGCGGGCCATGCTGCGTGACGCCAGCAGCCGTACCTGGCTCTCGAGTGCCACCTGATCGTCGGCGATCGCCGCCGGGGCGAGCATGTCGTCGTCGGTGCCGGGGCGCTGCGGCTCGATCATCAGCTGGGCGGTGGCGACATAGACCGGCTGCAGCCAGGCGAGGGTCGCAACGGCCAGACCGATGCCGATGCCGAGGCAGCCGAGCAGCAGGGTCGAGTAGCGGCGCAGCACGGCCAGGAGGTCGAGCAGCGTGAGCTCGCCCGGCGGGGCACCGTTGCGGCTCAAGGTACCGTCTCCGGCATCGGGCGTCGCTGGCGTTCGACCGACGCCGAGCCCGGCCGGACGATGCCGAGCCCCATGATGTCGAGGCGCAACGGCGGCCGGGCGGCATCGATCGAGACGACGGGGGCCAAGGGGATCGCGGTTTCGCTCGAAGCGGCCGGCATCGCATCGGCCGGCAGGGCCTCGAACACGACCCCGAAGTCGCCCTTCTCGAGACGCGCCAAGGTGGCCTCGAGGTCCTGGTCGGAAAGGGTTTCTGCATGTCGCGCCGGGACGAGGACGGGGGCGAAGGCGGGATCGGCGAGGTCGCCCGCGACCGCTGTGGGCCAGCCGTGCCGGCTCGCGCTCGGCGCCGTTGCGCCTCGATCGAGCAGCGCGCTTGCCATGGTCAGCACGCCACCGATCGTGACGAGGGCAAGGCCAGCCGCGAGCGGTCGGCCGAGACCACGGCGACGCAACGCCGTGTCGAGCCGTGCAGCGTCGAAGCGCCCGACGCTCGTCTGGCTGGTGCTTCCATCCGCTCGCATGGTGCCGAATCCCGTCGAAGGTTCCGAGTATCGCCGAGTTTTCTAGCACAGATTGATTCGAATTCAACCAAATGGCGAACTCTGCTTCAGCGGGTCCAGGGCCGGTCACCGGACGTGTCGCGCACCCGGCTGATTCGGACGGTTGCGGGATCGAGCCACAGCGCTGCGCCACCGCTTTGCCAGAGTGCTCGACTACCGAGACTGGGCGTGCCGTCGGGGCAGCTCTCGGGTCCGGTGAGGATGACGACGAAGCCGGCTCTGCGGCAGTCCTCGATCGCCGCCTCGGCGGTGAGCGAGACGGCGAGCGGCCGCCGGCCGCCGGTCGCGATCGTACAGCCCAGGGGATCGCAGCGGAGCCGGCCGTCGTCCCGGGTGGCGAACGGCAGCGCCTCGCCGACGCCGACCCCCTGCAGCATCTGCCGGCGCAACCAGTTGTCGCGTCGGCGCTCGAGCAGATGCGCCTCGTCGCTGCCGACGCGAAAGGCGACGAAATCACCGCGCCGGTCGATCAAGAGATCGGCCGGCCGATGCACGAGGGTGATCAGGATGCCGAGGGCCACGAGGGGGAACCCCCAGCGCCGCCAGTTCCCCTGCCAGAGGCAGAGCCAGAGCATGCCGAGCACCATGCAGAGCAGGGCGACGGGCGGCCAAGGGGTGATGTCGATCACGGCACCCGGCAGGTCGTTCGTCGCGGCAGCGAGGGCCAGGACGATGCCGATACCGTGGCCCATCAGGGTCAAGGCCCAAGCATCGAGGCCGAAGGGCATGAGCAGCACGGCGAGAAGGCCCGTCGGCATGATCCAGAAGGCGGTGAGCGGCACGGCGATCAGGTTGGCCAGCGCTCCGTAGGTGGCGATGCGCTGGAAGTGGTAGGCGGCGAACGGGGTGGTGGCGAGGCTGGCGATCAGCGTGGTGAGCAGGACGCCGAGAAAGTAGAGGCCGACCATGGTCTGCAGCGGCGAGCGGTCCTCTTCCGGTGGCTGCCCGCGCCGTTGCCGACGGTGCCATTCGTAGAAGGAAACGAGGCCGACGACGGCGGCAAAGCTCATCTGGAAGGAGGGGCCCAGCAGGCTCTCGGGCGTGATGACGAGCACGGCCAGCGCCGCATAGGCGAGCAGTCGGAGCGACAGCGGGTTGCGATCGAAGAGCACGGCGACCAGAGCGACGCCGGCCATCATGAAGGCGCGCTGGGTCGGCACTGTGGCACCGGCGAGCAGGAGGTAGCCGAGGGCCGCAACAAGCGCCACGCAGGCGGCCGGCTTCTTGGCGACGATGCGCAGTGCCAGTGCCGGAAAGAGGGAGAGCAGGAAACGGCAAGTGACGAAGACGGTGCCGGCGACCAGCGTCATGTGCAGGCCGGAAATGGCGAGGAGGTGGGCCAGCCCAGCCACCTGCATGTGCAGCCAGACGTCTGGAGGGATCGAGGCGCGCAGGCCGGTCAAAAGGGCAGCCGCGACTGCCCCCTCGGCACCCCCGATGACGCTCTCGGCGCGCTGTGCGATGGAGTAGCGGAGATTGGCCACGGGCCGCGTGCCGAGGCCGGGGGTTGCGCCGATCAACTCCGGATTGCCATAGGCAAAGCCGACCCCGCCCAAACGCTCGAAGAAAGCCCGCTGCGCGAAGTCGAAGCCGCCCGGGATCAACGGCCCCGACGGCGGCTGCAAGCGAGCCCGCACGCTGATCCGCTGGCCCGGCAGGAGCGGCGGGTCGACCGCGCGGATGGTGAGCCGGACGCGTTCGGGGGTAGCCGACGGCTCGAGCCGCTCGATCACCAGATCCTCGAGCAGCAGCCGCTGCCCGGCATTCCGAGGCTCGGCCGTGCGGATCGTGCCCTCGACGGTGTAGACCGAGGCACGCGGCAGCACCGGTGCCTCGACCGCGAGAGTGCGCAACTGCGCGGTGGCGAAGCCCGCGAGTACGAGCGCCGCAGCGAGCCAGGCGAGCCGCGGCAGATCGCTCTGCTGCCTGCGCGCGGCAGCCACCGCAGCGGCCAGGCCGATGGCCAGGACGGCGAGCAGCGACGGCGACGGCTCGACCGGCAAGGCGAAGTAAACGACAATTCCTGTGCCGAAGCCCACCGGCGTCCAGACGAGCCAGCGCTCGCGCTCGGCCAACAGCCCACGACGCAGCACCTCGAGGACGTGCCAGAGATCGCCCGGCAGCGGCCGTCGAGCACCGCCCCAGGCTCCGGCGCCGGCTGCGAGCCAGGTACCGATGCGCGCCGCACCGCGGCGGCGCCAGGCGGCGAGTGTAGCGGCCGGCTGCTGCAAGTCCGCTCCGAACGTGTTAGGGGACCGCGTCGATCCTCTGCGAAACGCGGCGTAAAATCAACCATGAGTGTAATTGTCAGATTTGCTCCTTCGCCTACGGGCTTTCTGCACATCGGCGGGGCGCGGACCGCTCTCTTCAATTGGCTCTATGCGCGGCATCATGGCGGCCAGTTTCGTCTGCGCATCGAGGACACCGACCGGCAGCGTTCGACCGAGGCCGCGATCGGGGCGATCCTCGACGGGCTCGACTGGCTCGGCCTGGGCTGGGACGGCGAGGTCGTCTATCAGGCAGCACGGGCCGAAGCGCACCGGGCCGCAGCGCAACGGCTGGTCGAGGCCGGCCTCGCCTATCTCTGCTATTGCAGCCCCGAGGAGCTGGAGGCAATGCGCGCCCGGGCCAAAGCCGAGAAGCGCCCGATCCGCTACGACGGCACCTGGCGCGATCGTGATCCGGGCGAGGCACCAGCGGGCATCGCACCCGTCATCCGCTTCAAGGCACCGCAAACCGGCGAGACGGTGATCGAGGACCGCGTGCAGGGGACCGTGACGTTTCAGAATGCGCAGCTCGACGACATGGTGCTGCTGCGCGCCGACGGCACGCCCACCTACATGCTCTCGGTCGTGGTCGACGATATCGACATGGGCATCAGCCACATCATCCGGGGCGACGACCACCTCAACAACGCCGCCCGGCAGGCCAATCTGTTCCGCGCCCTGGATCACGAGCCGCCGGTCTTCGCCCATATCCCGCTGATCCACGGGCCGGACGGGGCCAAGCTCAGCAAGCGGCACGGGGCCCTGGGCGTCGAAGCGTACCGTGAGCTCGGCTACCTGCCGGAAGCCGTGCGCAACTACCTGCTGCGGCTCGGCTGGGCGCACGGCGACGAGGAGATCATCTCGACCGAGCAGGCGATCGCCTGGTTCGAGCTCGATGCGATCGGCAGGTCCCCTGCCCGCTTCGACTTCCAGAAGCTCGATTCGGTCAACGCGCATTATCTCCGCGCCCGACCGGACGGCGAGCTTGTTGCCCTCGTCGCCCCCAGGCTGGAGGCCATGGGGCATCCGGTCGGCAGAGCCGAGTGGCTGCGGCTCGAGCGGGCCATGCCGGGCCTGAAGACGCGGGCGCGCACACTGGTCGAGCTCGCCGAGAGTGCGGCGTTCTACGTCAGCGCCCGGCCGCTGCCGCTCGATGCCGGGGCGGCCAAGCTGCTCGACGCGGATGCCCGCACCCGGCTCGCCGCCGCGTTGCCGGCGCTCGCCGCGGTCGAGCCGTTCACCGAGGCGGCGCTGGAGGCTGCCGCCCGGGCCTCGGCGGCGGCGCAAGGTGTGGGCTTCGGCAAGCTGGCCCAGCCGCTGCGCGCGGCCTTGACCGGCCGGACGGTGTCGCCCGGCCTGTTCGAGGTGATGGTCGGGCTCGGCCGCGAAGAGACCCTGGGCCGCATCGAGGATGCTGCATCTGGCCGCAATCCCGCACCGCAGCGTGGCGATTGATGGCAGCAGGCCGGACGGGTAAGCTCGGGCTCATCACCGGGTTCGGCAACAACACGCGAGACGTACCCAAGGGTGCGCCGACGACAGCATCGGCAGCACCGGGTCCGCCACAACCGCAAGGAGCGAGAGGATGACCGAGACCACTTCAGCGAAGTCGGCGACGATCTCGGGCCCCGGCGGCCAGGAGGCGCTGCCGGTGCTCTCGGGCACGATCGGCCCGGATGTGGTGGATATTCGCAAGCTCTACGGGTCGACCGGCCTCTTCACGTTCGATCCGGGGTTCACCTCGACGGCGGCCTGCCGCTCGAAGATCACCTATATCGACGGTGACGAGGGCATTCTGCTGCATCGCGGCTACCGGATCGAGGATCTGGCCGAGCACAGCAGCTTCCTCGAGACCGCTTATCTCATGCTGTTCGGCGAGCTGCCGACCGCCGAAGAGTATGCGACCTTCACCAATGGTGTGACCTACCACACCATGATCCACGACCAGATCAATTATCTCTATCGCGGCTTCCGGCGCGACGCGCATCCGATGGCGGTGCTGGTCGCCGTCGTCGGGGCGCTTTCCGCCTTCTATCACGAGGATCTCGACACCAACGATCCGCACCACCGGATGATCGCCAGCTACCGGATGGTGGCGAAGATCCCGACGATCACCGCCATGGCCTACAAGTTCTCGGTCGGCCAGCCGTTCATGTATCCGCGCAACGACCTGAGCTACGCCGAGAATTTCCTCTACATGATGTTCGGCGTGCCGTGCGAGCCGTGGAAGGAGAAGCCGACGCTCTCCAAGGCGCTCGAGAAGATCTTCATCCTGCATGCCGATCACGAGCAGAACGCATCCACCTCGACCGTCCGGCTCGTGGGATCGACCGGGGCCAGCCCCTATGCGGCGATCGCCGCCGGCATCGCCAGCTTGTGGGGCCCGGCGCACGGCGGCGCCAACGAGGCCGTCGTCAACATGCTGACCGAGATCGCCTCGGTCGACCGCATCCCGGAGTTTCTCGAGCGCGCCAAGGACAAGGACGATCCTTTCCGGCTGATGGGCTTCGGCCATCGGGTCTACAAGAACTACGATCCCAGGGCCGGGGTGTTGAAGGGCAGTGCCGACGAGGTGCTCGACGAGCTCGGCAAGGGCGACAACCCGAAGCTGGCGATCGCCAAGGAGCTCGAGCGGATCGCCCTCGAGGACGACTATTTCCGCGAGCGCAAGCTGTTCCCCAATGTCGACTTCTATTCCGGCATCATCCTCGAGGCGATGGGCATCCCGACCAAGATGTTCACCGCCATCTTTGCCCTCGCGCGCACCGTCGGCTGGATGGCGCAGTGGAACGAGATGATCGAGGATCCGGAGCAGAAGATCGGCCGGCCCCGCCAGCTCTATACCGGTGCCGCCGAACGGCCCTACGTGACGATCGACAAGCGCGGCAAGTAGGCAACAGCCCCTTCGGCGCGGACCGGCGACAGCGGGCGAGACGGACGTTCCCGCCGCCGCTCAGGCCTTGGCACTGACGACGGCGTCGGCGCAGAGCTTGCCGTCGACCAGTGCCCGGCCCTTGAACCAGTGGATGCCGAGCTTCGTCTGCTGGCGCTCGACCGCGATCTCCAGGAGGTCACCCGGGCGGACCGGACGGCGAAAGCGGGCCTGGTCGATCCCCATGAAGTAGACCACCGTGCCCGGTCCATCGCGTGCGCCGCCGAGGTTGACGAGGGCCGCCGCGGTCTGTGCCATGGCCTCGACCAGCAGCACGCCCGGCATGATCGGCTCGTCCGGGAAATGGCCCTGGAAGAACGCCTCGTTGATCGTGACGGCCTTGATGCCGACCGCCCGGTCGGGCAGCTCGATCCGGGTGAGCCGGTCGACCAGGAGCATCGGATAGCGGTGCGGGAGCAGCTGCATCAGCCCCTTGATGTCGATATCCGGCACGGTCGTGGGCGTTGCCTCGCTCATCGCTGGTCCTTGTCGTTCATTCTCGGGCCGCGCCGCGGCCCTGTCTGTTCAACCGATAGTTCAAGTTCTCGGGCCAGCAGCCCGACACACCAGGGCCAGCCGAGCACAACTTCGCCGCGCGGCCAAGCGCTTTCGCGTCCTCAGCGCGGCCGTTCGGGCACGCGGACGTCGGGCAGCTGGGTGTCGAGCCGCTCGAGCACCTCGTCGGTGATCTCGATCTGCGGCGAGAACAACAAGACGCCGGCGCTCGGCAGCACGAGATTGAAGCCGCGCTCTTCGGCGAGTTCACCCACCACCTGGATCACCGCCTCGCGGACCTCGCCCATGGCCATGGCCGAGACGTCGTCCAGTTGCTGCCGGCGTTCCTGGACGAAGCGCTGGACCTGGGCCACCTCCTCTTCGAACGCCTTGCGGCGCTCGGCGAAGGCTTCGCTCTCGAGGATGCCACGCTGCCGGGCGAGCTCGCGGTCCGCTTCGAGCAGACGCTGCTCCTCGGCGGCGATCTCGTCCTGGTAGCGGACCCGCCGGGCCTCGACCTGATTGCGGATACTCTGCGCCGCCTGGGCCTCGCGCATCACCCGCTGATAGTCGATGACCGCGGCGGTCGCCGGCGGCATCGGGGCGGCGTCCTGGCCGTGTAGCGGACCGGCCGGTCCGAGCGCGAGGAGGAAGGCGAACAGGACGGCAGCGATGCCGAACCTGCGTGCATGCCGCCGTCCCGGGCCGCGGTCGACGACCTCACGGATCCGCTCAAAAGCGCGTACCGAACGAGATTCTGAAGCTTTCGGTCTCGTCACGATTGTCCTTCTCGAGCGCCTGCGCGAAATCGATGGAGAGCGGCCCCAGGGGCGAGAGCCAGGAGAGGCCGACGCCGGCGCCGACCCGGAGATTGCCGCTGTCGTCGAGGGTCGGGCCGTCGACATCGATCTCGGTCAGGGTGCCGGCATCGACGAAGGCGCGGCCGAAGACCCGCAACTCGTCGGGCAGCCCCAAGGGGAAGCGCAGCTCCGCCGTGCCGACATAGTAGGCGTTGCCGCCGAGCGCGTCGTCGGTATCGGTGTCGCGTGGGCCGATGCCGGCAACGCGAAAGCCGCGCAACGACGAGCCGCCGATGAAGAAGCGGTTGGCCAGCGTCACGTCCTCGCCGCCGAAGCCGAAGATGTAGCCACCGCTCGCCGCCAGGTTCAACACGATGTCGGGCAGAAAACTGTAGTAGTAGTCGCCCCTGAACTCGTGGCGCAGGAAGCGATTGTCGCCGCCGAGGCCGGCCACGTCCTGGTCGAGGCGCACGAGAAAGCCCTCGGACGGCAAGAAGCGGGTGTCGCGCGCGTCGTAGGTGAAGGTCTGACCGACGAGCGAGGTGACGCGCGACCCTTCTTCGCGCTGAATGAACACCGAGGCGTTGTTGCTGACGTCGTCGATCTCGTCGTCGCGCAACGTGTAGCGCAGGCCGTGACGCAGCCGCTCGGTCAGCGGGTAGTTCGCCCGCAGCGTGCCGCCCAGGCTGATCTCGTCGAAGTTCGATTCGCTCTGGAAGTCGGTCTTGGTGCGGAAGATATCCAAACCGGCGGCGAGCTCGCGGCCGAACAGCCAGGGCTCGGTAAAGCTCAAGACGATGTCCTGGCGGCGGCCGGAGATGGTGAAGTTGGCGGTCACGCTCTGCCCGCGGCCCAAGAGGTTACGCTCGGAGAGGCGAATGTCGCCCAAGGGACCGTCGGCGGTCGAGAAGCCGGCACCGAAGGAGAGCTCGCCGGTCGATTGCTCGGCGACCTCGGCGACGATCACCACGCGATCGGGTGCGGTGCCGCGAGCGGTGCGGACGTTGACCGATTCGAAGAAGCCGAGGGCACGGATCCGCTGTTCGGAGCGACGCAGGAGTGCGAGGTTGTAGGGATCGCCCTCGGCAAGACGGAACTCGCGGCGGATCACCTCGTCGAGCGTGCGCACGTTACCGATGATCTCGATCCGCTCGACGAAGACCCGGGGCCCCTCGTCGATCCGAAAGGTCAGGTCGACGGTGAGATTCTCCCGGTCGATGTCGATCACCGGCTCGACATCGGCGAAGGCGAAGCCCAACTGCCCGGCCTGCTCGGTCAAGGCCTGGATGATCTCCTCGACCCGCTCGGCATCGTAGATCTCGCCCTCGCGGACGGTCACGAGGTCGCGGAACTGCTCGACCTCGAGGTCGCGGATGGAGCTGACCAGATCGACATTGCCGAGCCGGTACTGCGGCCCTTCCTCGAGCGTGAAGGTGATGAAGAAGCGGTCACCTTCGGGGGTCAGCTCGGCCAGGGCACTGATCACCTGAAACTCGACGAAGCCGCGGGCGAGATAGAAGCGGCGGAGCAGTTCCTGGTCGAAGGCGAGCCGGTCGGGATCGTAGGTGTCGGAAGCGCCGAACCAGCGGTACCAGGCCCGCTCGCGGCTCTCGATGACGCTGCGCAGCGTGCTGTCGGAGAAGGTCTCGTTGCCGATGAAGGTGATACCGGCGATCCGGGTGAGCGGCCCCTCCTCGATCTCGAAGACGAGGTCGACCCGGTTCTGCTCGAGCTCGATGATGTTCGGCTCGACGCTCGCCGCGTAGCGGCCGTTGCGGCGATAGAGTTCGAGGATGCGGGAGACGGCGGCCTGGACGCGGGCCCGGGTGAAGACCACCCTGGGGCGCAGCTGCACTTCGGCCTCGAGCACCTCGTCGTCGAGCCGCCGATTGCCCTCGAAGGCGATGCGATTGATGATCGGGTTCTCGACCACCTCCACCACGAGGTCGTTGCCGACGCGCTGGATGGCGACATCGTCGAACAGCCCGGTGGCGAACAGGTTGCGGAGCGACTGGTCGATCTCCGTCGTGTCGAACGGATCCCCCGGGCGCAGGGTCAGATAGCTCTCGACGGTCAGATCCTCGATCCGCTCGTTGCCCTGGACGCGGATGCTCGCGATGCGATCCTCGACCTGTGCCATGCTCGGCGTGGTGATCGTCAGCGTGATGGCGAGGAGAAATGCCGAGCAGAAGGCGAGCGCACGAAGCATCCGAGAACCCCCGTTGGAAATGGCGTGCGCCGCCTGCCGCTCGCTCGGCTGATACCCGGCACCGGCCCGGCGTGCTCGCCGTCGGGGTCGGCGTCGACCGTCTGACGGTGACGGCGCGCCGCTCGCGTCAGGAGACGAGGCCGGTGAAGAACTCGATGATGCGCAGCTGGACGAGGTCGTTCCACGTCGCAAAGATCATCAAGGTCAGGACCATCGCCAGACCGACGCGAAAGGCCATTTCCTGGCTTCGTTCGCCGAGCGGCCGCCCGCGCGCCGCCTCGATCGTGTAGAGCACGAGATGGCCGCCGTCCAGCATCGGGATGGGGAAGAGATTGATCAGGCCGAGATTGATCGAGAGGATGGCGGTGAACCAGATCACCGGCACCAGGCCGTCTTGCGCGATGGTGCCCGACATCTGCGCGATCCGCAGCGGTCCGCCGAGTTCCTCCGTGCCACGGCTGCCGACGATCATCTCGCCCAGCGCCCCCAGGGTCGCGGTGACCATGCGCCAGGTCTCGCCGGTCGCCTCGAAGACCGCCGTGCCGGGATTGCTGCGGCGGAACTCCACGCCGGTGCGGCTGATGCCGACCAGGCCGACGCGATGGGTATTGCCGAAGCGATCCTCGATTTCGCGTAGTGCCGGGGTCACAGTGACGTCGAAAACCTCACCGTCACGCTCGATGGTGAAGTCGAGCGGCACCTCGGCGTTGTCGCGCACCAGCATCTGCAAGTTCTCGAAGCTCTCCACCGATTGGCCGTCGACGGCCAGGATCCGGTCCCCCGGCACGAGTTCGGCCGCCGCAGCCGGGCTGTCGGGGGTCACCTCGCCGACCACTGCCGGCGTGAACGGCCGGCCGCTGAGCACGAAGAGCAGGCTCAAGACAACGATGGCGAACAGGAAGTTGGCGCCCGGCCCGGCCGCCACGATGGCCATGCGCTGCCAGACCGATTTCGCGGGGAAGCTCTCCGGTTCGCTCGCGGTCGCGGCATCCGGCCGGGCACTGGCCTCGTCGGCGTCGCCCAGCATCTTCACGTAGCCGCCCAGCGGGATCAGGCTGAATTTCCAGCGCGTGCCGTGCTTGTCGTCGAAGCCGAAGAGCTCACGGCCGAAGCCGATCGAGAAGACTTCGACCCTGACCCCGTTCCTCCGTGCCACCCAGTAGTGCCCGTACTCGTGCACGAACACCACGATCGACAGGATGATCAGAAACGGGAGGACGTAACCGATAATGATTGTCATGCAGTCTCGTTCTTTCGGATCGGGGCCGAGCCGGGTTGCCCCTCGCGACTCAGCTGCTGAGCGCCGAACGTTCGGCGATGAGCGTACTGGCGAGGCGACGCGCCTCTCCATCGTGTCCCAGTATATCGTCGATCGAGGCCGGTTCGTCACCCGGCAGCCGCGCCAAAACGTCACCGACGACAGCGGCGATGTCCAAAAAACGTAGCCGGCCGGCGATGAAGGCGGCCACCGCCACCTCGTTCGCGGCATTCAGCGTGATCGGCCGGGAGCCACCCTCGGCCAGCGCCTGCCGGGCCAAGCGTAGCGCCGGGAACCGATCGGGGTCGGGAGCACGGAAGTCGAGCCGGCCGACCCGGGCGAGATCGAGCCGGGTGTTCTGCACCTCGAGCCGCCGCGGCCAGCCGAGGCAGTAGGCGATCGGCACCCGCATGTCCGGCACGCCGAGCTGTGCCAGTTGCGAGCCGTCCTTGAAGGCAACGAGGCTGTGGACGACGGATTGCGGGTGGATGACGACCTCGAGCCGGGGCTCCGGCATGGCAAAGAGGTGATGCGCCTCGATCAGCTCGAGCCCCTTGTTCATCATCGTCGCACTGTCGATGCTGATCTTCGCCCCCATCGACCAGTTCGGATGCGCCAGTGCCTGATCGATGGTCACCCGCCCCATCGCCGTCCGGTCGAGATCACGGAAGGGGCCGCCCGAGGCGGTCAGGATCAAGCGGTCGACGGCGGCAGCGTCGTGGCCGGCGAGCGCCTGGAAGATGGCGTTGTGCTCGGAATCGACCGGCAGCACCATGGCCCCGCTGGCTTTGGCGGTGGCCATCAAGAGGCTGCCGGCGCAGACCAGACACTCCTTGTTGGCGATCGCCACCAGCCGTCCCTGGCGCAGCGCCTCGAGGGTGGGGGCGAGGCCCACGGCACCGACGATCGCCGACATCAGCCAGTCGACCGGACGGGAAGCCGCCTCGAGCACGGCGGCAGGCCCGGCGGCAGCCGCGACGCCGGTCCCGGCGAGCGCTTCTCGCAGTCTCGGGTAGGCGGCGGGATCGGCGACCACGGCCACGGCCGCACCGAACTCGAGCGCGAGTTCGGCCAGTCGCTCCGCCTTGTTGCCGGCGACGAGTGCTTCCACCCGAAAGGCCGCCGGGTCGGCGCGGACCAGGTCGAGCGTGCTCTGCCCGACCGATCCGGTGGCACCCAGGACGCTGATGCTGCGTGGCCGGGCCGCGGTCGGCGGCTGATGACGAGTGGCGCGGGTCATGTCGGCTGTCTAGAGCGCTCGATCGATGGCGACAAGCAAGGCGAGGGTCGGCACGGCGAAGAGGTAGCCGTCGAGCCGGTCGAGCAAGCCGCCGTGGCCGGGGATCAGCCGGCCGCTGTCCTTGACCCCGGCACGACGCTTGACGAAGGATTCGAAGAGGTCGCCGGACTGTGCCACCAACGCCAGGATCAAGGCGAAGATCCCGCCCTGCAGCCAGCCCCAGCCGACCAGAAAGGCGAAGACGGCACCGGTGATCAGCGCCGCCGTCGCCCCACCGGCGAGGCCGGACCAGGTCTTGCCCGGGCTGATCCTGGGTGCCAGCTTGGGCCCGCCCAGGCTGCGGCCGGTGAGGTAGGCGAAGACGTCGGTCGCGACGACCACGATGACGAGCCAGAAGACCAGTTGCATGCCGTGCGGCAGGTCGCGCAGCGCCAGGAACGCGACCGCCGGGACCCCCAGATAGACGATGCCGATGACGGCCCAGAGCCGCTCGGACCACCCGCCGACCCGGCGGATCAACAAAGCGCTGAGCAACAACAGCACCGCACCCAGGGCGCCGCCGATCAGCGCCAGCGTCGGATTGGGCGCCGTGGCCACGGCAAGCTGCAGCAGCGCCATCAGCAAGAGCGGCAACAAGATCACACCGACGATAGCATAGCGCTTCTTGCTGTGGCCCATGGTGAGCTTTGCCCATTCCCACGCCAGCAGCACCAGGATGACCATCATGACGACGGCGAAGGACCAGCCGCCGAGAATGATGACGATGGCGGCGAGGCCGGCCATCGCCACGCCGGCGGCCGCGCGGACGCCGAGATCGGCCGGCAGCCTAGCCGGCCGAGGCGCCATACCGCCGCTCGCGCCGGCCGTACTCGTCGACCGCCTGGCGCAGATGCTCCTCGGCGAAGTCGGGCCAGTGGATGTCGAGAAAGACGAACTCGGTATAGGCGAGCTGCCAGAGCAGAAAATTGCTGACCCGCTGCTCGCCCGAGGTGCGGATCAGAAGATCGGGGTCGGGCACGCCGGTGGTGTCGAGGGCGGCGGCGAACCGTCGGTGATCGATCGCCTCGGGCGGCAGCTCGCCCTTCGCCACTTGCTCGGCGAGGCGCCGGGTGGCGCGGACGATCTCGTCGCGGGCGCCGTAATTGAGGGCGATGATCAGCTCGACGTTGCGGTGGATCGCGGTCAGTTCTTCGGCGTTGTCGATCAGCTGGAGGATGTCACGATCGAGCCTGGAGCGGTCGCCGATCACCCGAAGCTTGATCTCGTTCTTGTGCAGGTTCTCGATCTCTTTGCGGAGATAGAACCGGAGCAGGCCCATGAGCTCGTTGACCTCGACCTCGGGACGCTGCCAGTTCTCGCTGGAGAAGGCGAACAGCGTGAGGTAGCGCACCCCCAACTTGCCGCAGGCCTCGACCGCGCGGCGTACGGCATCGGCACCCCGCCGGTGGCCGAACACCGGCGGTCGGCCGCGGGCTCTCGCCCAGCGCCGGTTGCCGTCCATGATGATGGCGACATGCACCGGTGTTTGCGGTGTCGCGGCGACCGGTGAAATCTGTTGCAGGGCTGTTGCTGACACGCGCAATCCGGCTCTTGGGGTCGCTTTCGGGTTTCGAGACTGGCTGCTCTGGACCTAGACGGTGACGATATCTTTCTCTTTGGCTTGCAGAAGTTCGCCGACGGTTTCCGTATGTTTGTCGGTCATGGCCTGAATCTCGTCCGCCCAGACCTTGTGCTCGTCCTGGCTGATGTGGCCGTCCTTCTCCAGCTTCTTGAGCTGGTCCATGCCGTCGCGGCGCACGTTGCGGATGGCGACGCGCGCCTGCTCGGCATATCGATGCGCCACCTTGACCAATTCCTGGCGCCGCTCCTCGCTCAACTCGGGCAGCGGAATACGCAACAAGGTGCCGTCGACGGCGGGGTTGAGGCCGAGGGCCGAATTGCGGATCGCCTTCTCGACGGCCTTGACGTTGGCCTTGTCCCAGACCTGCACCGAGATCATCCGCGGCTCGGGCACGTTGATGTTGCCGAGCTGGTTGATCGGCACCGTCGCCCCGTAGGCGTCGACCATGATCGGCTCGAGCAGACTGGCCGAGGCGCGGCCGGTCCGCAGCCCGGAGAATTCCTTGCGCAGCGCTTCGAGGGCGCCGTCCATGCGCCGCTCGAGATCGTCGATATCCGGCTCGTTGTCGCTCATGCCGCAGCCGCCTCATCCGTGATGATCGTGAACGTCCCCTCACCGTGCAGCACGCGGGCGAGAGCACCCGGGGCGTGCACCGAGAAGACCAGGATCGGGATGTTGCTCTCGCGCGCAAGGGAAATCGCCGTGGCGTCCATCACCCGGAGATCCTTGGCCAGCACCTCGAGATAGCTCAGCTGCTCGAAGCGCTTGGCCCCGGCATCGCGCTTCGGATCGGCATCGTAGACCCCGTCCACCTGCGTCGCCTTCAGGATGGCATCGCAGTTCATCTCGGTCGCCCGCAGGGCGGCTGCCGTATCGGTGGTGAAGAAGGGGTTGCCGGTGCCGGCGGCGAAGATGACCACCCGGCCCTTCTCCAGGTGGCGGATCGCGCGCCTGCGGATATAGGGCTCGCAGACCGCGGCCATCGGGATCGCCGACATGACCCGCGTGGGCAGGCCGGCCTGCTCGATCACGCTCTGCACGGCGAGCGCGTTGATGACCGTGCCGAGCATGCCCATGTAGTCGGCGCTCGCCCGCTCCACCCCGGCACTGGCGAGCGCCGCACCCCGAATGATGTTGCCGCCGCCGATGACGAGGCAGATCTCCACGCCGAGTTCGTGCGCCGCCTTCACCTCCTCGGCGAGTTGGCGCAGCACCTTGCTGTCGTGACCGAAGCTCTGATCGCCGAGCAGCGCCTCACCGGACATCTTGACGAGGACGCGACGGTAGCGTGGTTCGGCTCGCCCCACCGCGCTCATGGCCAGACCACCTCCGCATTGTCGCGCGTCTGCCCGACGCGGTTGCCGCTGACGGCCGGCCGTTGACGAAAAGAGAGTTGCTCGACCGCGCGCTCAGCCGCCTCGTGGAACACTAACTCAACCCCAAGTAGGATTACGCAGTCAGCTTTGCAACCTCTACCGCAAGATCATCCGCTTCCTTGACGATGCCTTCGCCGAGCGCCATGCGCACGAAGCCGGACACGGTCACCGGCGCACCGGCCACCTTGGCGGCCTCGGCCAGAGCGTCCTTCACCTTCTTGTCGGTCTCCATCACCCAGGTCTGCTCGAGCAGGACGCTCTCTTCGTAGAACTTCCGGAGCCGGCCCTCCACCATCTTCTCGATGATGCTCTCGGGCTTGCCGGAAGCGCGCGCCTGCTCGGCGAAAATGTTGCGCTCGCGCGCGACCAAGACAGGATCGAGATCGTCGACCGTCACCGATTGCGGGTTGGTGGCGGCGATGTGCATCGCCAACTGCTTGCCGAAGGCTTCGAGCGCACCGGCATCGCCTGCGGAGGCGAGCGCCACAAGGACGCCCATTCGGCCGAGACCGGGGGCGGACTGCTGGTGCAGGTAGCCGGCCACCACGCCGGGCTCGACCGCCAGCACCGCGGTGCGCCGGAGGTTGATGTTCTCGCCGATCACGCTGATCGCGTCGGTGATCGAAGCGGCGACGGTCTTACCGGTCGCCGGGATCACCGCCCGACGCAGGGCCTCGACGTCGCCGTCGGCGGCGATCGCGAGCGCGGTGATCTGGGTCACCAGCGTCCGGAACGCCTCGTTGCGGGCGACGAAATCGGTCTCCGAATTGACCTCGACCAGCGCCCCCTTGCCACCTTCGGGGCCACCTTCGAGCGCCATCCCGATCAAGCCGTCGGCGGTGGTCCGGCCGGCCTTCTTGGCGGCCGCTGCCAAACCCTTCTTGCGCAGCGCGTCGACGGCGGCTTCGATATCGCCACCCGCCTCCGCCAACGCCTTCTTGCAGTCCATCATCCCGGCGCCGGTCCGCTCGCGCAGTTCCTTCACCAACGAGGCGCTGATCTCAGCCATAATCTCTTCCGTTCTCGATAAATCTCGGCAAAGCCGATCGCGTTCGACGATCAGCCGGCAGCGGTGCGGGCCGGTTCCTCGGCCGGGGTCTCGACGGGTTCGCCGGCACCGATCTCGGTCTCGCCGGCACCCTCGACCCCGCCTTCGATCGGCTCGACAGCCTCGGCGTCCAGGGGTTCGATCTCGCCCAGATCCATGCCGCTCGCGGTCATCTCGGCCTGCAGCCCGTCGAGCACCGCCTGCACCGCGAGGTCGCAATAGAGGTTGATCGCCCGGCTGGCATCGTCGTTGCCCGGCACCGGGTAGCGGATATCGGCCGGACTCGAATTGCTGTCGAGGATCGCGACCACCGGCAGGCCCAGCTTCTTGGCCTCGGTCACCGCGATCGATTCCTTGTTGGTGTCGATCACGAAGAGGATGTCCGGCAGGCCGCCCATCTCCTTGATGCCGCCCAGGGCCCGCTCCAGCTTGTCGCGCTCGCGGCTGACCTGCAGCAGCTCTTTTTTGGTCAGGCCGCTGTGCTGCTCGGCGAGCCGGCTCTCCAGGTCGCGCAGCCGGCGGATCGAGTTGGAAATGGTCCGCCAGTTGGTCAGCATGCCACCGAGCCAGCGGTGATTGACGTAGTATTGGCCGCAGCGCTGTGCGGCGCGCGCGACAGGCTCCTGGGCTTGGCGCTTGGTGCCGACGAAGAGCACCCGCCCGCCACCGGCGACGACGTCACGCACCGCCTGGAGGCCACGGTGCAGCATCGGCACGGTCTGGGTCAGATCGAGAATGTGGACGCCGTTGCGGACCCCGAAGATGTAGGGCTCCATCGCGGGGTTCCAGCGCCGGGTCTGGTGGCCGAAATGGACGCCCGCTTCGAGGAGTTGGCGCATGGTAAAGGTCGGGAAAGCCATGGGTTCCTGGTTCCTGGTCCGGTTGTGCCGCCGCGGATCCCAATCCGGCCGAAGCCGGACACCGGTGCGCGCTGCTGCGCGCGGGGACGACCCGCGTGAGAGATGAGCGATGGTGTACTAGCGCTGTGCGACAAAAGCAAGGCAAGGAGCGCGCAATCGATGCGCCCTCAAATACGTCCTCGCCACCGGTTCCAGTGAAACAGCAGCGGTGCGGCCACAGTGTCGTACAGCGCGCCGGCGAGCGGACGCAGCGGCCGCCAGGCGACGAACCGGCCCAACCAGCGATAGCGCGGCATCCGCTGCCAGATCACGATGAAGGCGTCGACCCCGGTATGCAGCCGCCCGGCCTCGTCGATGACGTGCAGCCGCCGCTTGGCTTGCGTCCGATCGATGCCGAAGGCCGCCAGTGCTTCGGGATCACCGCTCAGATCGTGCCAGCGTACCGCAGCACCGTCCGGGCCGTTCTTGTAGTGCTCGATCTCGAAGCGACAGACCGGGCAGGCGCCGTTGTAGTAGCAGACCGGCCGGTCCAGTGTTTCGCTCGTCATGCGTTCTCTCTCAGCAGTTCGACCATCGCCCGGCCGGAAAGGAACGCCGCCTCGACGTTGCCGCCGAGGCACCAGTCGCCGCAGAGCCCGAGCCCGCTCGCCGCATCGAAGAGTGCCGGCAGGCCTACCGGCACAGTCACCCGAGCGTAGCGCCAACGATGCGCCTCGAGGTGATCGGGACTGACCGCGCCGATCCCGGTCACCTCGCGAAACGCCGCCAGCAGCATCGCGGCTGCCGCTTGCGGTTCGGCTTCGAGATGGGCGGTCGACCAGTCGGGCGACGCGTGCGCCGTCCAGGCATCGCGTCCGGCACGGCCGGGCTTGCTGGTATTACGGGCGATCCAGGCGATGGGACCAGAATCGAGCGAACGGGCGTCGAATCCGCGGAGATCGAGTGGCGGATCGAAGGCCGCGAGCAGGGCCCAGCACGGCGCGAGCCGGGCCTTGCCGACCGCATCGCGCAGCCGCCTCGGGGCAGCATCGCCGAGCCCGGCCAGAAGCTCGCACGCCTGCACCGGTGGGATGGCGAGCACCACGGCGGTGAACGGCCCGTGGCGGGTATCGGCCGCATCCACGAGCCACCAGCCCGCACCCCGGTGAACCAGTTCGGCGATCCGGCAATCGGTCGCGACCGGCAGGTCGCCCAGCAGCATCTTCAGCGGTGTCGCCATGCTCGGCGTGCCGATATAGGTCCGACGCTCGTCCACCTCGGCGGCCGGCCAGCGGGCGATGCCGCCGGCCTGCACGCCGGCTTGCAGCAGCCGCTCGAACAGCGGGTCGCGCGCCCGGAAGAACTGGGCACCGTGGTCGAACACGGCACCGGCGCGGCGGCGCTGGGCGAGCCGGCCGCCGATCGAGCGACCTTTGTCGAAGACGGTGACGCGAAACCCGGCATCGAGCAGCCCACGGGCACAGAACGTGCCGGCCACACCGGCCCCGATGACCGCGATCTCGCCGTTCATGCCTCGTCTCCGACGGAGGCCGCGTCCGCCGCCAGCGCCAGGAGGGCGTCGCGGTCGGCGGTGAAGTCGCTCGCGATCCAGGCCGCCTCCAAATGGCGCAGCACCCGGCCGAGCGCCGGTCCGGGGGGCAGGCCGAGCGCGACGAGATCGCGCCCACCGACCGGCAAGCGGGGAACACGAAACGCGGCGAGCGTGGCGAGCGCTGTTTTCAGCAACGGGGCCAGCCCTGCCGCCGGGGCGTCGGTCTCGGCGGCAGCCAAGCGCAGCCGATCGGTGAGCCTGTCTTTGCCCAGCTGGTAGGCGAGCCGGCGAAGCTCGACGGCGGGATGGTCGAGGGCCGGTAGCTCGGCAGTGGTGAGATCGACCAGCCGGTCGCGCTCCCGATTGGCGAGCCGGAGGCGGAGGGCGATCGCCGCCGTGTCGACCGCACCCCGAATGAGGGCCGCGAGCCCGAGGATCGGGTCCGCCTCGGGCGCCAGCTTTTGCAGGCGAGCGAAGCGGTCGAGCCTCGGTGGCGCCCCGAAGATCGCCTGCCACACCCCGGTCTCGGCCATCAGTCGGAGGCTCGCCGCGACATTGGCCCCGGCGAGCAGCTTCAAGAGTTCGGCCCTGAGCCGCTCGCCCGAGAGCCGCTCGAGCCCGCGTCGCTCGTGCGCCAGGGCGTCGAGCGTGGCCGCCGCCGGCCGCTCCCGGCCCAGCCTCGCGAAAAAGCGGAAAAAGCGGAGAATCCGCAGGTAATCCTCGCGGATGCGGGCGATCGGCTCGCCGACGAAACGGATCCTTCCGGCGGCGAGATCGGCCCGGCCGGCGAAGGGGTCGAAGAGCCGGCCGGCAGCGTCGCAACTCATCGCGTTGATGGTGAAATCCCGCCTCGCCGCATCGGCGAGAAAGCAGTCGGTGAACGCGACCACCGCCCGCCGGCCGTCGGTCGCGACATCCTGGCGGAGTGTGGTGATCTCGTAGTCGCGGCCGTCGGCGAGCGCCGTGATGGTGCCGTGCGCAATGCCGGTCGGCACGGTGCGGATGCCGGCCGCGTCGAGCAACTCGATAGTGCGCTCGGGCGGCAGCGGTGTGGCGAGGTCGAGATCGACCGTGTCGAGCCCGGGATCGAGCAGCGTGTCGCGCACGCAACCCCCGACGAAGCGCACCGGCGCGTCGCCGGCCGCCAGGGCCTCGAGCACCCGGCGGGTCGCAGCCGCCCGCAGCCAGGCGGCGTTGGCGAGTGGCCGCTCGTCAGCCGCCATCGGCCGGCGCCGTGTCGGCATCGGTCGGCGCATCCTCCGCCTCGTCGATCACCTCGCCCGCCGGCGTTCGCACCTCGCCCGGCACGATGCGGCCGTCCTCGAGGCGCGGCGGCGCGTAGTCGCCGCCGACATCCGAGCCACCGGTCAGCGCCAGGGTGAAGAGACTGGCGATGACGAGGGCGAGGCCCGCCACGGTGAGCACGAACCAGGGCGTGTTCTTCAACAGCGCCCGACCGTCGGTCACCAGATAGCGATAGGTGAAGAAGCCGATGAACGGCAGCAGGAACGGCACGATGTAATAGAGCAGGATGCGCAGCATTTTCGAGGCGGTTCCGGTGGATCGAAGCCCGCTGCGGTCTCGGCGGTTCAGGCCGACAGGGTGCGGGCGAAATTGACGAGGATACCGGCTGTCGCCCCCCAGATGTAGCGATTCTGGTAAGGCAGCACAAAAAAATGCCGGCGCACGCCGTTCCTCAGATAGGAATCGCGACGGTGATTGGCAGGGTCGACGACGAAGTCGAGCGGCACCTCGAAGACGTCGGCGACCTCGGCCGGATCCGGGCGCCAGGAAGCGGGCGGTGCCGCCACCCAGCCGACCAGAGGGTAGATGCGAAAGCCGGTGATGGTGTCGTAGGCGCGCAGGCTGCCGAGCATCTCGACCGCAGCGGGCTCGAGACCGATCTCCTCGTTGCTCTCGCGCAGCGCCGTCGCCACCGTGCTCACGTCGTCCGGTTCCATGCGTCCGCCCGGCAGGCTGATCTGCCCGCCGTGCGCATTCAGGTGAGCGGCGCGTTCGGTCAGCACCAGCGCCGGCCCCGCCGGCCGGTCGAGCAGGGCCAAGAGGACGGCTGCCGGTGTGAGATGGCCGTGCGGCGGCTGCCGCCGCGCCTCGTCGCCGCCGATGTACCAGGCCGGCTCCTCGGCGAGACCGTCGCGCAGCCGCTCGCGGATACTCTCGGGATCGAGCGCCGACACCGTCGTCACGACACGTCGAGCCGCCCGAGGTTGAAGACGGCGCCGGCGCTGCGCACCGAGAGCGCATCGCCCGAGGCCTCGGCGAGTTCGACCAGGTGATAGAAGACGGGGCGCAGCAGTCGCGCCTCGATGGCGAGGCGGCTGCCGTGTGCCGGGCGGACCGTGACGTAGGGCGCCGGCGGACCGCCATCGGCTAGCGAACGCATGACCAGCGGGTGGTCGGCGTCGAGGTCGATCCACGCGTCGAGATTGGTGCGCAAGCGGATGGTTCGCAGCGGCCCGGCCCCTTGCTCGGCGAGTTCGACGATCGTGAACGGGACGTCCTCGACCGTCACCCGGCCCGCCTCGACCGGGGTCACCAGCCAGTAGCTGCCGTCGGCCGCACGCTGGAGTGCCGTCGCGAACAGCTCGACCAGCGCAGGCCGGGCGATCTTCGAGCCCTGGTAGAACCACGTGCCGTGCAGATCGATCGACATCGTGAACTGCGGCGCGAGTTCACCCGCGACGAGTGCCGCCAGCCGGGCATCGATATCGAACGGCCGCTTGCCCATCCTTCGCTCGTCTGACCTCGAAAAACCGTGGTAACGCGATCGCGCTGCGCGAAGCCTCCGGCACGACGGCGACCACCATGACGTTCTGCCGCATCGCCCCCTTGCCTTCGCCCGACCGTCGTGCAGTTATCGTGAAGGTAGACTTTGCGCGCCGCGACTTCCAGTTGATATCGTGTCGTCGGTGTAACGCGACGGGCTGTCGTCGACCGGCCGAACGTCGGCGGCGACGAGAGCCGGGCCAGGGGCAAGGGACCAGTGGATTGAGCGATACGACGGTCAAGGAGCTGGAGCGCGAGATCGAGCGGACGATCGAGCGTCTGGGACAGGTCAAGACGCAGATCGGGCGGGCCATCTTCGGCCAGCAGGCGGTGGTGGAAGAGGTGCTGACCACGCTGCTCGCCGGTGGTCATACCCTGCTCGTGGGCGTCCCGGGCCTGGCCAAGACCAAGCTCGCCGAAACCCTCGGCCGGGTGCTGGGCTTGTCCGAAAAGCGGGTGCAGTTCACGCCCGATCTGATGCCGGGCGACATCATCGGCTCGGAGGTGCTGGAGGAGGACTCGGGCGGGCGGCAACATTTTCGCTTCATCGAGGGCCCGATCTTCGCCCAGCTGGTGATGGCGGACGAGATCAACCGGGCCAGCCCGCGCACCCAGGCGGCCCTTTTGCAGGCGATGCAGGAGCGCAAGGTGACGGTCGCCGGCCACGATCATCGGCTCCCGGCACCCTTCCACGTGCTCGCAACGCAGAACCCGATCGAGCAGGAGGGTACCTATCCGCTGCCGGAAGCGCAGCTCGATCGTTTCCTGATGCAGGTCAACATCGACTATCCCTCGGCCGGTGCGGAACGACAGATGATGATCGCGACCACCACCGCGAGCGAGGTGGTCCCGGACCAGGTGCTCGACGGCGAGCAGCTGATGGCGATGCAGTCGCTCGTCCGCCGCCTGCCGGTGAGCGAGAGCCTGGTCGAGGCGATCCTCGCCCTGGTGCGCGCCGGACGGCCGGAGAGCAGCACGGTCGACGGGGTGCGCGAGCAGGTCGCCTGGGGACCCGGCCCGCGCGCCAGCCAGGCCCTGATGCTGGTCACCCGGGTGCGGGCCCTGCTCGACGGCCGGCTCGCCCCCTCGCTGGACGATCTCAGGGCGCTGGCCCCGCCGGTACTGCGCCACCGCATGGCGGTCACGTTCGCCGCGCGGGCCGACGGCATCGGCGTCGACGACGTCATCGAGCGGCTGATCCGCCGGATCGGATGATCGAGCGACGCGCGACCCGAGGCACCCGCCACGCAGGCTTTGCGCCGTGAGGCCGGCAGCCGTTGCGCTCCGGCAGTTGCGCAGCGAGGCGGAACAGCTGGGCGGCCGCCTGCCGGGCCTGCTGGTCGAGGCCGAACGGGTCGCCAACACGGTGAGCCAGGGTGTGCACGGGCGGCGGCGGACCGGGGTCGGCGAGACCTTCTGGCAGTACCGGCAATACCAGCCGGGCGATCCCGCAGGGGCCATCGACTGGCGGCAATCGGCGCGCTCGCGCCATCTCTTCGTGCGCGAGCAGGAGTGGGAGGCAGCCGAGAGCATCTGGCTCTGGCCCGACCAGTCGGCCTCGATGCACTACCGCTCGCGCAACGCGTGGCCGACCAAGCGCGATCGCGCCCTGGTTCTCACCCTGGCCGTCGCCGGGCTGTTGATCCGGGCCGGCGAGCGGCTCGCGGCGCTGGGTTCCGGTGAGCGGCCGCGCGGCGGCCAGTACGGCTTCAATGTCCTCGTCCAGCGGCTGCTCGAGGCCGATCCCGCCACCTCGGTGGCACCGTATCAGGATCTGCCGCGGCATGCCCGACTGGTGCTGATCTCGGATTTTCTGGAGCCGCCCGAGGCGCTCGCCCGACGCCTTGCCGAGCTCAACGCCGTGGGTGCCCAGGTGGCGATGCTGCTGGTCGCCGATCCGGCCGAGGAGACCTTGGATTTCCGCGGCCGGGTGCTGTTCGAGGGTCTGGAGGGCGAGGGTCGCACGCTGATCGGCAATGTCGGCGGCATCCGCGAGCGCTATATCGAGCTCTATCGCGCGCACCGTGCGCATCTGGCCGATCTGGCCCGCAAGCACGGCTGGCAGTTGGCGATCCACCATACCGATCGGCCACCGGAGAGCGCCTTGCTCGGCCTCTACGAGATGTTGGCGCCACGCGCCGCCGGACGGCACTGACGATGCCCGATCGCCGATGCCCTAGCGCCGATGCCGAGTCCGCGATGCCGAGTCCGCGATGTTGAGTCTGGGTCCCCTCGCCTTCCTCCAGCCCTGGCTACTGCTCGGGCTGTTGGCGCTGCCGGCGATCTGGTTGCTGTTGCGGCTCACCCCGCCGGCGCCGCGGCAGATGGCCTTCCCGCCGCTAGCACTGCTGTCGAAGCTGGTCGCCCCCGAGGAAACGCCGGCCCGGACACCGTGGTGGCTGTTGCTGCTGCGCCTCGCCGTCGCCGCGCTGATCATCATCGGCCTCGCCGGACCGGTGCTCAATCCGGCCCCGGAGCTCGGCGGCCGCGGGCCGTTGCTCCTCGTCGTCGACGACGGTTGGGCCGCGGCCCCCGCGTGGCAGCAGCGGGTCGCGGTCGCCGCCGGCCTCCTGGAACAGGCCGAGCGCGACAATCGCCCGGTCATCGTGCTGCGCACGGCACCCGACGGCCGCGACGAGGCGTTGCAACCCCGCCCGCCGCGCGAGGTCCTGGAAGAGCTGGCGGGCTGGCAGCCGCGCGCCTGGTCGGTCGACCACGACGCCGCCGCAGCAAGGCTCGAGGCTGCCGCTCTCGAGGTGGCGCAGCCCGTCTGGCTCGCCGACGGGATCATCGACCGGGAGGACGGGTTTGCCGCCACTCGGCGTTTCGCCGACGCTTTGGCGGCATTGGGCGAGTTGCAGATCATCGCCGATCCCCCGAGCGAGCGGGCGGTGCTGCTGGCCCCGGGCGAGCTCGCGCAGAGCACCCAGTCGGTGCGCGTTCTCCGCCCCTCCACCGAGGCGCCGTGGCCTGCCGAGATCGTCGCCTCGGGGCCCGCGGGCGAGGTGCTCGGCCGGTTCGCGGTGCCCGCCGCCGCGAGCGGCCGGGAGGCCGTTATCGAGCTCGATCTGCCGCTCGATCTGCGCAATCGGATCGCACGCCTGGAGCTGACGGGCGGCTACGGGGTGGGTGGCGTGTTGCTCTTCGACGAGCGTTGGCGGCGGCGCACGGTCGGCATCGTCGGCGATCCTGCGGCGGTCGCCGACCAGCCGCTGCTCGCCGAGCCCTATTTCGTCGAACGTGCGCTTCGCCCGTTCGCCGAGATCCGCCGCGGCAGCATCGTCGATCTGGTCGAAGCTCCGCTGTCGCTGCTGGTGATCACCGACCGCGGCCGACTCGATCGGGCCGAACAGGAAACGCTCACGGCGTGGGTCGAAGACGGCGGGGTGTTGCTCCGCTTCGCCGGGCCGCGGCTCGCCGGAATCGGGCCGGAAAGCGGCCTCGAACTCGGCGCCGAGGAGGACGACCCGCTGTTGCCGGTGCAACTGCGCTCCGGTGATCGCCAGCTCGGCGGTGCGCTCTCCTGGTCGGAGCCGCTGCCGCTGGCGCCGTTCCCGCCGGATGGTCCCTTCGCCGGCCTCGAGGTCAGCGAGGAGGCCATCGTGTTCCGGCAGGTCTTGGCCGAGCCCAGTTCGGCGCTCGCCGACGCGACGCTGGCGAGCCTCGCCGACGGGACCCCGATCGTCACCGGCCGGGCGATCGGCGAGGGCCGCACCCTCCTCTTCCACACCACGGCCAATACCAGCTGGACCAGCCTGCCGCTCTCCGGCGTCTTCGTCGACATGCTGCGCCGCATCGCCGATATGGGGATCGGCGCCGGCAGTCGCCTGGACGGGCTGGTCCGCGCCGATCGGGTGCTCGCCGCCGACGGCAGTCTGGTCGAGCCGCCGGCCGACCTGCAACCGATGGACGCCGAGCAACTCGCCGAGCGACCGATCGGCCCGGCGAGCCCGGCCGGTCTCTACCTGACGACCGAACAGCGGGTCGCCGCCGATAGCGCCGAAAGCGATCGTGGACGGGTTGCGCGCAACCTGCAAAGATCGGTCGACGCGGTCGAGGCCGCCGATCTGTCGAACCTCGGCAGGTCCGTCGAGCCCTACGGTCGAGGTGACGAACGCAATCTGATGCCCCTGCTCTTGACCCTGGCCACCCTCTTGGCGCTCGCCGACCTCGTCCTCTCGTTCGTGATGCGCGGCCTCGTCCCCCGTTTCACCCTGCCGGGTGGCGGGATCCGGGGCGGCCTCGGCGGTCCGGCCGCAATGCTGCTCGGGCTGGTCCTCGCCGTGCCGGCGGCCGCGCAGAGCTCGGGCGACGAGGCACGGATCGTCGAGCTGACCATGGAGACTCGCCTCGCCTATGTCCGAACCGGCCTCGGCGACCTCGACGAACGCAGCCGTGCCGGGCTCGTCGGCTTGAGCCGGGTCCTCGAGCAGCGCAGCTCGATCGAGACCGGCACGCCTGTGGCGGTCGATCCGGCGCTCGACGATCTGGCGCTGTTCCCGTTGCTCTACTGGCCGGTGCCGCCCGAGCATCCGAGTCTCGCCGACATGACGCTGGAGAACCTCGAGCACTATCTCCGCCACGGCGGGATGATCCTGTTCGACACCGGCGACGGTGGCCGGCTGTTGCCGGGGCAGGACATCCGCGGCCCGGGCGAACGACGGCTCGGGCAGCTGTTGGGCGATCTCGACCTCGCACCCCTGGAGCCGATGCCGGATGATCACGTCCTCACCCGCTCGTTCTACCTGATGCAGGATCTCCCCGGCCGCTATGCCGGGCGGCCGATCTGGGTCGACCGCCAGCCGCAGAGTGTGAACGACGGGGTGTCGAGCGTGATCATCGGGGCGCACGACTGGGCCGGTGCCTGGGCCGAGGACGAGTACGGTCGGACTCTTTATCCAGTGATCCCCGGCGGCGAGCGGCAGCGCGAGATGGCCAGGCGGTTCGGTGTCAATCTCGTGATGTACGCGCTCACCGGCAACTACAAGACCGACCAGGTGCACATCCCGGCGCTGCTCGAGAGGCTCGGCCAATGACCGAGAGCAGCTTGATTTTCCAGCCGCTCGTCCCCGTCTGGCTGCTCGCCACACTGGCCGGGGTGGCCCTGCTGCTCTTCGCTTTCGGCGTCTGGCGACAGGCGCGCGGCACGCTGTGGCGCGGGGTTTTCGCCACCTTGGCGATTCTTGCGCTGGCCGGCCCGCAGCATCTGCGTGAGGAGCGCCAGTCGCTCGACGACATCGTGGTCGTCCTCGAGGATCACAGCCCGAGTCAGCGGATCGGCGAGCGGCCCGAGGTCACCACCGAAACGGCGGATGCCCTGGTCGATCGCCTCGACAGCCTCTCCGGCATCGAGGTCCGCCGCTTTGCCGTGGACGGCAACAGCCGCGCCGGCACCGACCTGTTCGCCAGCCTGCGCGAGCGGCTGGGCGAGGTCGACGCCGAGCGTCTGGCCGGGATCGTCGCACTCACCGACGGTCGCGTCCACGACGTCCCGGCCGCCGCCGAGGATTGGCCGGTCGCCGTCCCCTTCCATGTGCTGCTGACCGGTCGCCCGGACGAGCTCGATCGGCGGCTGACCGTCGAGCAGGCGCCGTCCTTCGGGGTCGTCGACGAGCCTATCCCGGTCACCGTACGGGTCGACACGACGCCCGACGGTGCCGGCGATCCGTCGCCCATGACGCTGACCGTCGAGCGCGACGGCGAGCCCTTTGCCGAGCTCACCATTGCCGAGGACGAGCCGGCCGAGCTCGAGCTCTTGCTGGCGAACGCCGGTCCCACCGTTTTCGAGTTCGCGGTCCCGACATTGCCGGGCGAGCTCACCGCGCTCAACAATCGCCAGGCGATCACCATCAACGGCATCCGCGACCGGTTGCGCGTGCTGCTCGTCTCGGGCCAGCCCTATCCGGGCCTGCGCGTCTGGCGCAATCTCCTCAAGGCCGACCCCGCCGTCGACCTCGTCCATTTCACCATTCTCCGCCCACCCGAGAAGCAGGACGGCACGCCGATCCGCGAGCTGGCGCTGATCGCCTTTCCCTCGCGCGAGCTCTTCGAGGTCAAGCTCGGCGAGTTCGACCTGATCATCTTCGACCGCTATTCGCGGCGCGGGCTCTTGCCGCTGGTCTATCTCGACAACGTCGCCCGCTATGTCGAGGAGGGTGGTGCCCTGCTGGAGGCAGCCGGCCCCGAGTTCGCCCAGCCGCACAGCCTCTACCGCACGCCCCTCGCCCGGGTCCTGCCCGGCCGGCCCTCGGGCGAAGTCTACGAGCGCGGCTTTCGGCCGACCGTGACCGAGCTCGGCGATCTGCATCCCGTGACCGCGGGCTTGGCGCATGACGGCGGCAGTGACGATGCCAGCGAGAACGGTGGGCAATGGGGCCGCTGGTTCCGCCAGATCGACGTCGAGGCGCCGGGCGGCCAGGTGCTGATGACCGGCGTGGCCGATCGCCCGCTGCTCGTCCTCGAGCGGATCGGCGAGGGCCGCGTGGCCCAGCTGCTCTCCGACCACGCCTGGCTCTGGGCGCGCGGTCACGAGGGCGGCGGGCCGCAGGCGATGCTGCTGCGCCGCCTGGTGCACTGGCTGATGCGCGAGCCCGAGCTCGAGGAGGAGGCGCTGCGCGCCATGGCGGTGGGCCAAGGGTTACGGATCGAGCGCCAGTCGCTGGAGGCAGAGCCTGTCGAGGTCGAGGTCATCGCCCCCTCGGGTGACCGCTTCACCGTCGCCCTGGAGCCCGTCGCCGACGGTTTGGCGGCGGCCGAGATCGCGGCGACCGAGGACGGGCTCTACCGGGTGCAGCACGGCGAGCATCTGGCCTTCGCGACGCCACGGCCGATCGCCCCGATCGAGCTCGCCGACATGACCGCCACGGCCGAGCTGCTGGCGCCGATCGCCGCGTCCACCGGTGGCGCGGTTACCTGGCTCACCGTGGACGGCCTGCCGGACATTCGCCGGGTCGAGAGCGACCGCCGCGCCGCCGGTGCCGGCTGGATCGGGCTCGAGCGCAACCGCGCCTACACGGTCGAGGGCCTCACCCAGACCCCCTTGCTGCCGGCGTGGCTCGCCGCCCTGCTGCTGGTGGCCACCGCCGCCATGGCTTGGTGGCGCGAAGGCCGCGGCTGATCAAAGGCCGGTGAACGGCTCGCCGCATCGTCTGCTGCCGCGAGGCGGCGGCCTCTTCGGCGGCTGGTGGACGGGCTGGTGCTCGAGACCCCGTTCGGCGGGTTCGTCGTGCCCAATATCAGCCCCGACCAAGCGACCGGCATCGGCGGCTGGTCCGCTGCCGACTTCATCCTGACGATGCGCCGAGGTGTGTCACCCGACGGCCGGCACTACTACCCGGCCTTCCCCTACTCGTCCTATAGGCGGATGCCGGTCGAGGACATGCTCGACCTCAAGGCGTTCATCGACACCCTGCCGGCGATCGAGAACCGGGTGGGCGCGCATGAGCTCGGCTTTCCGTTCAACATCCGCCGCGGTATGGGCCTCTGTAAGCGGCTCCATCTCGATACCGAGTGGATCGCCGAGATCGACCCGGCCGACCCGGTCCTGGCCCGCGGCCGCTATCTGGTCGAGGGGTCGGGCCATTGCGGCGAATGCCACACCGCCCGCGACGGCTTGGGCGGGCTCGACCACAGCGTCTGGCTGGCCGGCGCCACGGCACCCGAGGGCGACGGCACGGTGCCCAACATCACCCCGGGTGGCATCGGCGACTGGTCGGCGTCCGGCATCGTTTGTGCCTTCGAGAGCGGCTTCACGCCCGAATACGATACACTCGGCGGCTCGATGACCTCGGTCCAGGACAATCTCTCCCGCTTGCCCGCGGCCGACCGCGAGGCCATCGCCGCCTACCTCCTGGCGCTGCCGGAACGGCCGAACGCCTACTGAGGCTGCTGGCCGACCGCGGCATCGCGTCCATCGGGCAAACCGGAGACGTCGTTCGCCCGTAACCCGGATGAACGATCAGGAGCGTCATCGTGAGTGTGAAGAGCTTTTCCCGCCCGGTACGGGCCGCCGTGATCGGTGCCACGGGTGGGATCGGTCGTGCCTTCGTCGAGCATCTGGCGGCCGCCGACGAGGTGGCTGCCGTTCTCGCCTTGTCACGCAGCGGCGGTGGTCCGCAGGCTGAGAAGATCGAACGCGGCACCATCGACACCGACGACGAGGCCAGCATCGCGGCCGCCGCAGCAGCAGCGAAGCAGACACTCGGTGGCCTCGATCTGGTGCTGGTCGCAACCGGTATGTTGCACGGGGGCGACAAGGTGCAGCCGGAGAAGACCTGGCGGCAGCTCGACCCCGAGGCGATGCTCCGCCTCTACCGCACCAACACCGTGGGTCCGGCGCTGGTCGCCAAGCACTTCCTGCCGCTCCTGCCGCGCGACGGGCGCTGCGTCTTCGCCGCGATCTCGGCCCGGGTCGGCTCGATCGGGGACAACGGCCTCGGCGGCTGGCACAGCTATCGTGCCTCGAAGGCAGCGCTCAACATGCTGATCCGCAATTTCGCGATCGAGCTCGGCCGCAAGAACGACCAGGCCGTGGTCGTCGGGTTGCACCCCGGCACGGTCGACACCCGCCTCTCCGACCCTTTCCAGGGCGGCGTTCCCGAGGGCAAGCTCTTCACCCCGGCCTTTGCGACCGAGGCGATGCTGAGGACCCTGGACGGCCTCACCGGCGACGAAAGTGGCAGGCTTTTCGCCTACGATGGCGAGCGGCTGCCGTACTGAGCCCGCGAAGGCTCCCAGCACGCCGACTGGCCGATCCGGCTCAAACGCGAAGGTCGAGGCGAGCACCGCGCTCGAGCGGCGAGCGCAAGGCCGCCGCATCGCGCGCCGGCTCCGCCATGTCGGGCCGCACCGTTCGGTCCACGGCGGCACTCGTCTGCACCGCCGCCGGCGCCGGGTCGGCGGCCGAGCGTTCGGCCGCGGCCCGCCGCTCGGCCCGCTGCGGATCGCCACCGACATCGCCGCCCCGGCCGTTCTGCAGCCGCTGCTGAATCTCGTCCCGCGCCGTCGGCGGCAGGCCGGACGGCACCCGGCTGATCTCCATGCCCGTCACCTCCTGAAAGCTACGGACGAGAGCTTACCAGTCCGGGGTTGACGAATCGTTAAAGCGCGTCCTCAGCCCGCGCCGAATATCGGCCGGAGCAACGGCCAGACGATCCAGCGGACGATGAGCCAACAACCGCCGACAAAGATCCCGAGCCCGATGATCCCCATCACGAGCCCGAACGCGTCGACGCCGCGGCGCAAATGAAACGTCCAGTGTGGCGCGTAACGCTGTACATCGGGGCAGCCGGCAAGCACGACGGCGTAATGGGTGAGCAAGTGATCGTGGCCGGAACGCACGAGCTGGCACCAGAAGGCCATCCAGACGTAGAGCGCCAAGAAGGCGTGCTGCATCGGCGGCACCAACCCCAGCCGGCGCCAGGTTGTCTGCAGGGCCGCCTCGACGCGATCGTGCGTTGTTGCCGACACACCGAAACCCGGCATCGGATCGGCGATCGGTGCTTTGGGATCGGGAAAGAGGCCTATGGACTGGCGGCGGGTTCGAGCGCGGTCGACGAACGTTACGTTCAAATCGGGGACAATCGGTGCGTTGAGATCGGGAAAGAGGCCCGTCATGTCACGCATCGAGGTGTCGTGCCGGCTGCGCCGAGCAGAATCGCCACGCTGCAGCTTTCCCGAGGCATCGATGTAGAGAAGCCGGCCGACTTCCTTGAACGGCCATTTCGGTAGCCGTGCCACGAGGTCGCGATGGTGGACGACGAGGAGGGTGGCGTCACCCAGGCGCCTGTTTTCGTCGCCCGCAATCGGCAGGCGGTCGTAGTGCTCGGCCGTGCCACCGAAGGCCATGCGCGGTGCGCCGAAGGTGATGACGGCATCGATCGGGTAGCGCCTCGCCAGATCCATGGCGGCGACCTGGGCCACAGCGCCGCCGAGCGAATGGCCAGTGAGCCGAAGTGCCGTCACGTCGGCCGCCAGCCGGTCGAGCCAAGCGCGGACCGGCGCCTCGATTCGCCGCCAGCAGAGACCGAAGCCGCGGTGGTGGAGCGGTCGGAACGACGGCACGGCATAGATGTCGAGGAGCCAGTCGACCGTTTCGTCGCTGCCACGAATCACCAGATGCGCGACGTCGCCCTGGCGACAGCCAATGGCCTGAACACCAAAACGCCGGCATTCGAAGCGCTCGACATCGCTGTAGCCCGCGGTCCCGAACGTTGTCTGAACATGGTCGAGGGGCTCGTAGACGATATCGGCCAGGACGAAGGACTTGGCGACCAACTGTCCGAGGGGATCATCGTCGTCGACCGCCTCAGGCGCCGCCGGTGGATTCGGCTGCGACTTGATGATGGTCGACCGGATGTTGTCCATAGCCGAAGCTCCCCTTCCCACCCGTCGACATCAGACAGAGGTGCATGGAAATGGCAATCCTTGGCGGTCGCTAGCCCCGCCGGCGCTGCAGGGGGTGCTTGGGAGGCAGCAGGCCGCGCAGCCCCGGCAGCACACCGATGGCAGCGATGCCGGCGCCGGTGGCGAACAGCGCCGGCGACTCCTTGCCGGTTTCCCAAAGAAAAAACGCCTGACCGGCGAGCAGCAGCGAGCCGATCCAAACGGTCATCACGGCGAGTGACGCCCACTCGCGCGCATGCCGGCGGCGGGTCCAGGCAGGCGGTGCCGCGGCGTCGAACTTGCTGGCGACCCAGCGGGTCAGGACTGCGGCACCGGCAATCGCCAGACCGGCGGGGATGGCGTAGATCATGGCGGCGAACCCGCGCTCGATCCCGCAGCCGCGGCCAGCCCCTGCCGTTCAGGTCGGCTGCCCGTGTGCGGACGCTCATAGGTAGGGCGCGCCGCTGCCCGGCCACAGCTGTCGATTTTGCGTGGCTCCAGGGCGAGCTACGGCAAAAAAGCGGCGCTCAGACCCAGCCGCCGTCGGCGATGTATTGCTGATTGGTCATGCAGCTGCTGTCGTCGGCAGCGAAGAAGAGGATCACGCGGGCGATCTCTTCGGGCCAGAGCTTGCGCTTCAGGCACTGGCGATGCATCAGCTCGGCCTCGCCCGCCTCGTCGAGCCAGAGTGTGCGCTGCCGCTCGGTCATGATCCAGCCGGGGGCGACGCAGTTGACACGGATATTGTCGGGACCGAAATCGCGGGCCTGGCCGCGGGTCAGGCCCACCACGGCGGCCTTCGACGCGGTATAGGCGTGCATCCCGCCTTGGCCGACCAGCCAGCTGACCGAGCCCAGGTTGACGATCGAACCGCCGCCTTGCCGCTTCATCATCGGCTGCACCGCCTGGGCGGCGAAGAACTGGTGACGGAGGTTCACCGCGATCCGGTCGTCCCAGTATTCGGGCGTGACCGTGTCGAACGGGTGGCGGTCGTCGCGGGCGGCGTTGTTGACCAGCACGGTGATGTCGCCGTTGACCCGCGCAGCCTCGGCCACCGCCGCGCGCAGGGCCTCGATGTCGCGCAGGTCCGCCTCGAGGAAGAGCGGGGCGGCGTGGCCCGCGGCCCGGGCCGCGGCCACGGTCTTCGCACTCGCCTCGGCATCGAAGTCGATGAAGGCGACTTTGCTCTGTTGGGCGGCGAAGGCCTGGACGGTGGCGGCACCGATGCCGGAACCGCCACCGGTGATCAGCACCGAGCGGCCGGCAAGGCTCGGGTAGGTCGCATAGGTGGTCATTGTCGTTGTCTCATTCGGCTGAGGACGGGACTGCGGTCGACGGCCGGCCCCGCCACCAGCGACGGGCGGCGCCGGCGGCGACCAGCAGCCAGATGGCGATGGTGATCACGCCCAGGGTAGCGGCGATCGGCCGGTCGAAGAAGGCCAGCAGGTTACCGTCGGCCTTGATCATCGACTGCATGAAGTTGCGCTCGATCATGGTGCCCAGCACCAGGCCGAGAATTGCCGGAGCGACCGGAAAGCCGTTCTCCTCCATGAGAAAGGCGACGATGCCGAGGACCAGCATGATCGCCACCCCGAAGACCGTGTTGTTGATGGCGAAGGCACCCACCATGCAGAGGATCAGGATGATCGGCATCAAGACCTCGCGCGGCACCCGCAGCATCTGCCCGTAGGATTTGATCGCCAGATAGCCGAGCGGCAAGAGCAGCAGATTGGCGACGAAAAAGGCGATGAAGACCGCGTAGAGCAGCTCCGGCTGGTAGAGCATGACCGTAGGGCCGGGGTTCATCCCCTTCATGTAGAGGATGCCGATGACGATCGCGGTCACCGTGTCGCCCGGAATGCCGAAGACGAGCGCCGGGATCCAGGCGCCACCCAGGGACGCGTTGTTGGCCGAGCTGGCATCGACCAGGCCCTCGGTATGCCCGGTGCCGTATCGCTCCGGGGTCTCGGAGAACTTCTTGGAGACCGCATAGGTGACCCAGGCGGCGATATCGGCACCCGCCCCCGGCAGGATGCCGATGGCCGTGCCCCCCAGGCTGCCGCGCACGAGCCCGAGCTTGTAGCGGCGGAGCACCGGCAGCACCCCGGTGAAGACCGCACCCGTAACCTGCCGCACGGGCTCGGCCTGGTCGCGCCCGCCGCCCGAGCCCAAGGCCCAGCGCAACACCTCCGAGATCGCGAACATGCCGATCATCGCCGGGATGAAGCTGACCCCGCCCATCAGCTCGACCGAGCCCATGGTGAAGCGCGGCTGGCCCGCCATGATGTCGATGCCGATGGTTGCGATGAAGAGGCCGAGCAGGAGCGACACGAGACCCTTGACCGGCTTGCCGGTGGAGACGAAGGCGGCACAGGTGAGACCGAAGGTGGCGAGCCAGAAATACTCCTGGGTGGAAAATTGCAGCGCCACCTCGGCGAGCAGCGGTGCGGTGAAGGCGAGGATGGCCGCCCCCACCAGCCCGCCGATCACCGCACAGATCAGGGCGGTGCCGAGGCCGAGATTGGCCTTGCCCTGGAGCGTCAGTTGATGCGTGTCGTCGACATAGGCGGCCGAAGCCGGCGTGCCCGGGATGCGCAGCAAGGCCCCCGGCAGATCGCCCGCGAAGATCGCCATGGCAGTGGTCGCGACAATGGCGGCGAGGGCCGGGATCGGGTCCATGAAGAAGGTGACCGGGACCAGAAGCGCCACCGCCAGGGTGGCGGTGAGGCCCGGCATCGCACCGACGAAGAGGCCGAAGGCACCGGCCGCCAGCATGACGGCCAGGACATAGGGGTCGAAGACCAGACCGAAGGCGATGGCGAGGGTGTCGCTCATCGCTCTACCAGGGCAAACGTGGCAGCAGCGCACCCTGCGGCAGCGGCACCAGCAGCACGGTGCGAAACGCCCAGTCGGTGACCAGCGTGACCAAGGCGGCGATGGCGAGCGAGCTCAGCCAGTGGCCGCGGCGAAAGCGGACCATCAAGAGCCAGCCACCGAGACCCGCGGTGAGCAGGAAGCCGAGAACCGGGGCGAGCCCGATGAACCCGGCGATGTAGGCGAGGACCAGGCCGGCATCGAGCAACCGGCCGGGGCTCGCCCCCTCGAGCCGAAGCCAGCCCACTGTCTGCCGCTCGCGCCAGCCGCCGACGATCAGCACCAATCCGCTGAGCACGAAGCCGCTGCCGATGATGGTCGGGAAGAGGTCGGGGCCGTAGGCTTGGCCGTGGGTCGGCTGGAAGGTCTGCGCTTGGAGGATGGCGGCGAGGCCACCGAGCAGCACGACGAGGCCGATGATGGCGTCGTTGAGCTTCATCGGCGGCCTCGCCCCCGGCCCTGCGGCCGGGGCTATTGGGCGAGCCCGATCTCCTGCATCACCCCGCCCAGGGACTCGTTGCTGTCGGCCATGAACTGGCGGAAGTCGTCGGGCCCGAGAAAGATCATGCCGAAGCCGCGGCCCTCCATGAACTCGCGGAACTCGGCCATGCCGTGGATCTTCTCCAGCACCGGCACCAGCGTCTCGACCGCCTCGTCCGGCATGCCGGTGGGCCCGCCGACGCCACGCCAGGCGCCGAGCCGCCAGTCGACCCCGGCCTCGGCGAGGGTCGGCACATCCGGAAATGCCTCGGACCGCTCGGCGGCCATCAGCGCCAGGCTCTTCACCCGCCCGGCATCGATCAGCGACTGCGCCTCGGGGACCGAGCAGGTGACCACGTCCACACCACCGGCGACGAGGTCCTGCAGACCGGGAGCGGCACCCTCGGACGGCACCCAGGGAATCCGGTCGGGCTCCATGTCGGCGTTCGCCAGCATGCCGGCCAGGGCCAGATGCCAGATACCGCCCTGTCCCGTGCCCGAGCCCTTGAGAGTCGCGGGCGGGTTCTCACGGACATGGTCGAGCAGTTCTTCGATGGTCTCCCAGGGCGCATCGGCGCGGACCTGCACGCCCGCCGGATCCTCGTTGTAGAGGGCGAGCGGCGTGTAGTCCTCGTAGGTGAGGTCGGTCAAGCCCGCCCAATGCATCATGCCGATCTCGACCGTGACGATGCCCAGCGTGTAGCCGTCGGGCTCGGCATTGGCGATCGCACTGTGGCCGACCACACCCGAGCCGCCGGTGCGGTTCTCGACAGTGACCCGCACGCCGAGTTCCTGCTCCAGGAGCGACCCCAGGATCCGCGCCGTCGCATCGGTGCCGCCACCGGCCCCCCAGGGCACGATGATGGTAATCGGCCGTTCCGGATAAGCCGCTTCGGCCTGGCCGAGCCCGAGACCCGTCGCCAGAGCCAGCACGCACGTTCCGAGCAATGTCCGCCGCAGCATGACGCTCGCCTCCCCCTTTTGTCGTTGTCGAACAGCGGTAGGCTAGACGATCGGCAGCGGTGTTGAAAGCCCCCTCGCCGAGCCCGGCCCAGCAGCGGCGAACCGCTGCGATCGAGCTCGCCCGCCAGACGCTGCGTTCCCGATCCGCGCTTCGGCGAGCGGTCACGTTATCAGCCGCGTGGATGCGCGATCGCCTGCCCATGTCCTCGCCCTGGATGATCTCGAGCGCACCGCCATGCGGCCAGCCGAGGTCGCGGAGACAGCCGGCGAAGGCGGCGGCTGCAGCACCGGTCGCTGGATCCTAGAGCACGCCCCTGGCGCCACTCCTTTGTGCCACAGCCGCGCCGGACAGGGTTCGGTGGTCGAGACGGTCGCCGCTCCGAAGTGACGGTGGGGCGCGGGGAGGCCGTGCCTCCCCGTTCTTTCTTGCTCCGCGGGAACCGCTAGAAGCTGCCGAACAACGTGCCGACGCCGATCAGGGCGACGAGGGCGACCAGCGGCACGACGATGCCGGCAACCGCGATGTCGAAATAGGCTTCTCGGTGGGTCAGGCCGCAGATCGCGAGCAGGGTGATCACCGCGCCGTTGTGCGGCAGAATGTCGAGCACGCCGGCCGCCACCGAGGTGACCCGGTGCAAGAGCTCGGGCGCCATGCCGGCCGCCGTTCCCATCGCGACGTAGGTCTCGCCCATGGTCGAAAGGGCGATCGACATGCCGCCCGAGGCCGAGCCGGTCATCGCCGAGAGCAGGCTGACCCCGACCGCGAGCGAGATCAGCGGGTTGTCGCCGCCGAGCTGGACGACATTGTCCTGGATCAGCTCGAAGGCTGCCAAGGACGCGATCACCGCACCGAAGCCGACCAGGCTCGCGGTATTGAAGATCGGCAGCAGCGAGGCGTTCGCACCGCTGTCGAGAGAGGTCTTGAGGCCGGTGAGCCGTCGCCAGTTGAGCAGGATCAGGAGCACGGTCGAGATCACCAGGGCCGCGATCACCGACCAGAGGCCGCGGAGCTGGCTGATATCGGTCTCGCCGAACCGGGGCTCGGCGAGATAGCTCGTGTCCATCGCCGGGATGACGATCCCGGTAAAGACGAAGTTCAGGATGATGACCAGCGCCAGCGGCAGCGCTGCCACGAACGGGTCGGGCAGATCACGGGGCGGGCTCTCGACCGGCACCTCCATGAGATCGAAGCCCTCGCCGGCGCTGCGCTCGCGGAGTTCCTTGGTCGGCACGAAGGGCGGCTCGTCGATCCCGGCATAGCCCTCGGCGACCAGTGCCCTCGAGCGGTACTGCAGCCAGAGCATGCCGAGCACCAGCATGATCAGCCCGGTCATGATGCCGAGCCCCGGGGCGGCAAAGGCCGAGGTGCCGAAGAACGGCATCGGGATGGCGTTCTGGATCGCCGGGGTGCCCGGCAGCGCACTCATCGTGAAGGTGAAGGCACCGAGCGCGATGGTCCCCGGGATCAGGCGCTTGGGCAGATCCGCCTTCTTGAACAGCGCATCGGCGATCGGAAAGACGGCGAACGCCACGACGAAGAGCGAGACGCCGCCATAGGTCATGACGGCACAGGCGAGGACCACGGCGAGGATCGCCTTGTCCTCGCCGAGCCGGGCGATGATCGTGTTGGCCAGCACTTCCGAGCTGCCGGAATCCTCGATCAGCTTGCCGAAGATGGCCCCCAGGAGGAAGAGCGGGAAGAAGCTGGTGACGAAGCCGCCCGTCGCACCCATGAAGATCTGTGTGTAGGTACCCAGAATCGGCAGTTCACCGGTGGCAGCGACGGCGAGCAGGGCGAGCGCCGGGGCGAGGATCAAGAGGCTGATCCCGCGAAAGGCGAGATACATCAAGAGCCCGAGGGCGACGACAATGACGGCGATCCCGTACATGGCTGTTACCCCGGCCGCCGCCCGGTTGCCTTCGTGCCGCGCTCGGGCGGCGGTGGCGGTTCCGAGCCCTCCGCCAGCACGTCCTCGAGGGCGTCCACCGGCTTGAACGTATCGGCGAAGAGCTCGTCGAGATCGATAGTCGAGCGCTCGCCCAGATCGTCGAAATGCTCATCGAGCCAGGCCCTGGCCCAGCTGCGACCGCACTCGAAGAGAAAGGTCAGATACCCCCACTCGGCATTCAGCTTGCTCGAGGCCTCGAGATGCTGGACCTCGTCCGCTGTGTGGATGATGTGCAGCCGGACGTCACGGTAGCGCTCGGTCTCGAGACCCTCCGATTCGATCAGCTGATGCAAGAGGTGAATGGAACGCAGCTCCTTCACCAAAGCGGAATTGAAGCTGATCTCGTTGACCCGGTTCATGATCGCCCGTGCGGTGGTCGGCAGCTCGTCCCGGCGCATCGGGTTGATCTGGACGATGCAGATGTCGCGGCAGGTCGGATCGTCGACCAGGGGATAGAGTGCCGGATTGCCGATATAGCCGCCGTCCCAGTAGGACTCGCCGCCGATCTCGACCGCGCGGAACATGAAGGGCAGACAGGCCGACGCCATGACCGTGTCGACCGTGAGCTCGCCCTGGCGGAATATTCTGCCGCGCCCGGTGCGCACATTGGTCGCGGTCACGAACACCTTGGTCTTCTTGCAGGCGTTGACCGCCTCGAAATCGATGGTCGCCGCGAGCAGATCGCGCAACGGATTGATGTCGAAGGGATTGAACTGCGAGGGTGCCAGAAACCGGGTCATCTGGTCGAAGAGGTGATAGCCGAACGACGTCTCGAGGCTGTAGTTGCCGGTCAGGCGATCCCAGAGGCTGCGCTGGATCGGCGAGAAGCGGGCACTGTCGCTCACCGCCTTCCAGAAGTCGTGCAACGCACGGCGGGCGCCGTCGCGCCCACCCTTGTGCAGCCCGTCGGCGAAGACCACGGCGTTCATGGCCCCGGCACTGGTACCACTCACCGCCGGGATCTCGATCCGCTCGTCCTCGAGCAGGCCATCCAAGACCCCCCAGGTCAGCGCCCCGTGCGAGCCACCGCCCTGCAGCGCCAAGTCCATGAGCTTGCGCTCGTCCTCGGCCATCGTCCACCTCTCGACATGATTCCGCTCGCTTATGGTGCACTGCAGCATGAAGCGCAAGGGGGATCGCGCCCTCGCCGACCCGAGCGGCGCCCGAGCCGAGCCTTGCCTGAGCCGGCGATCGACTTTTGTCGGCCCGGTGACGTCGCGAGTGGGCAAGTCTTTCACAGTATTCGAGTATCGCCGTTAAGCATTCGGCTTAACACATTGCCCGGGGAATTCCGGCAGCTTTGCTCTGCGCTCGGTGAGCGCGCGGGTGGCGTCGTCATCGACGCCGGTCCCGTGGACCGACCTCAGCAAAGTGACGGATCATGCCCCGCGTCAATCTCCATGGTATCCCGGTCGACAGCGTGGACCGCGAGGCCACGGTGCTCGGCCGGCTGCTCGCCCACGTGGACGCGCGGGAGGCGTTTCTCCTCTCCTTCGTCAATCCGGCGGCCTGGGCGATCAATCGGCGCGAAGCCGACTACCTCGGTCTGCTGCGCCGCTTCGATTTCGTCCTGCCCGACGGGATCGGCGTCGTCTGGGCACTGCGCCAGCTCGAGAACCCGAATGCCGGGCGATTCAGCTTCGACGCGTCGTCGCTCTACTTGCCGCTGTTCGCCGCCCTGAACGAGCGCCGGGCCGAGGTCTTCGTCTGTGGTGCCGGGCCCGGCGTTGCCGAACGCGCGGTCCAGCGGATGCGTGCCGAGTTTCCGGAAATCGTCTATTGCGGCACCAGCGACGGGTATCGTGATCGCGCCGAGCTGCGCGCGATGATCCTGGCGGCCGATCCCGATGTCGTTCTCTGCGGCATGGGTGTGCCGCATCAGGAACGCTTTCTCGCCAGCCTGAAGGAAGCGGGCTACGACGGGCTGATGGTCAGCTGCGGCGGCTTCGTCGATCAGCTGGCAGCCGCCCCGCGCTACTATCCCGCCTGGATCGACAAGCTCGAGCTGCGCTGGGCGTGGCGTATCTACCAGGAGCCGAAACGGCTCTGGCGACGCTATTTCGTCGACTACTGGCCGTTCATCCTTGCCGTGGTACCCATGGTCCTGCGCCGCCGCCTGCTCGGCACGCAGATCCGCCTGCCGATCGAGCGCACCGGCCTGCCCTGAGCCCATCTCGGCGCTCGCGATCCCGCGCATCCCGGCCGGTCTCGGCGGTGGCAAGGCCGGCTGATCGACCGGCTGCCCCGGCCATGTGGCTCAGTGCCGGCGCTCGCCGCCGACGAGCGGAACGAAGGCGACGCCGATCGTCCGCCGCTCGTGCAGCCGACCGTCCGCATCCTTGTCGACGAGCAGGAGTTCCTGCGCGAAGCGGGAGCCCACCGGGATCACCAGCCGGCCGCCGGGTGCCAGCTGTTCGACCAGGGCCGGTGGTACGCGATCGGGGGCGGCGGTGACGATGATCCGATCGAAGGGTGCGAGGTCCGGCAGCCCGGCATGGCCGTCTCCTTCGTGCACCACGATGTTGCGGTAGCCGAGATCGAGCAGCGCCGCTCGCGCCTGCCGGGCGAGCGCCGGCACCACCTCGATCGTTTGCACCTCGTCGGCGAGCTCGGCCAGCACGGCTGCCTGATAGCCGCAGCCGGTGCCGACCTCGAGCACCCGGTGACCGGGCCGGACATCGAGCAGATCGGTCATGAAGGCGACGATGAAGGGCTGCGAGATCGTCTGCCCGTGCCCGATCGGCAACGGATGGTCGCCATAGGCGAGTGCCCGGTTCTCGTCGGGCACGAAGAGCTCGCGCGGCACGCGCCGCATCGCCTCGAGCACCCGCGGCTCGATATGGTCGCGACCCAGTGCCGACCGACAACTCGCCGCATGTCGGTCGATGGTGGCGAGCATCCGCTCGACGGGATCGGCCATGGCCAAGTCTCCTCGCTGGGCTCTACGGTGTTCGGCTTCCCGGTCGCTGTGACCCTTGTCGGCATCGCCCTCGCCCCTGCCGGCAGCGGGCCGATCGCCGATCTAGCGTGCCGGCGACGTTCGGCGCAAGCCGCCGGCCACGCTCGTGGCCGCGGCGACACAGCGGCCTCCTCTGCCGAACGCTGCGTCTCGCCGGCTCCGACAACCTCGCTGAACCGTGTCGGGCGGAGCCTTTCACCACGGCCGTCGACACGCCTCGTGCCGCAGCCGAAGATCGGGCAAATTGAGGACATCGGCTGGCCGGTGCGTCGGCAAATCGAGGACAGGCTGATCCGCGATGTCCGCGTCGCCGGTTGCGCCCGTGTCGGCCCGCGCATGCCCGGCGGAACCTTGTGGCAATGCTGGCGTTTGGAGGAACGATGGCCGAGCTTCGCACCCTGCACGATCTCTTCGACCAGGTCGCCGAGCGCGGCGACCACCCCGCTCTCGTCTCGTTCGCGGGCGGCGAGCGGGCCTGGAGCTGTGCCGAGGTCGAAGCGAAGGCCGGCCGTCTCGCCGCCGGTCTCGCCGAGCGTGGCATCGAGCGTGGCACCGCGGTCGCCCTCTTCGCGCCCAATGCACCGGAATGGGTTGTCGCGGCCCTGGCCCTGATCTGGCTCGGTGCGGTGCCCGTGCCGCTCGACGTACGGCTGGGCGCCAAGCAACTCGCCCATTGCCTCGAGGACAGCGACTGCCGCTTTGCCTTCTCGACCAGCGGCGTCGTCGCCGCACTCACCGCCAATCACCCCCACCCGGACGATCTCACCCTGATCTCGCTCGACCGGGAGCGCCCGGCTGCCGAGGCGGCCGACGGGGCACCCCGGATGGATCATTGGTGGGGCGAACTCGTCGCGGACGCAGCGACAGAGCGGGCGGCCGTCGAGCCCGGCGATACCGCCGTGCTCTTCTATACTTCCGGCACGACCGGTGCACCCAAGGGGGTCCCGCTCAGCCACGCCAACCTCACCCACAACGTCGAGGGCCTGCTCGCCGCCGACATCGTCCAGGGCCCCGAACGCCTCCTGCTGCCGCTGCCGCTGCATCACGTCTATCCCTTCACCATCGGCTTGCTGGTGCCGCTCAGAGTCGGGGCGACCATCGTCTTCCCGGCCGGCATCAGTGGCTCGGAGATCGCGAGAGCGCTGGTCGAGGGCGAGGTCACGGCGGTGCTCGGGGTGCCGCGACTCTACCAGGCGCTGATGCAGACCATTCGCCGGCGGATCGGCAACGAGGGGTTGCGGGCGCGACTCTTCGCGGTGCTGCTCCGCTGCTGCCGCCGGGCACGCGAGCGCTGGGACTGGAACATCGGCCGGCTGGTCTTCCGCCCGCTCCGCCGACGCCTGGGCCCCGGTCTGCATCTCCTGGTCGGGGGCGGCTCCAAGCTCGATTTCGACCTCGCGGCCGACCTCGAGGGCCTGGGCTTCGACGTGCTCACCGGCTACGGACTGACCGAGACCTCGCCGATCGTCGCCTGCAACACGCCTGAGAAGAAAAATCTGAAGAGCGCCGGCCGCCCCTTGCGCGGCATGGACGTGAAGATCGTCCCGCTCGAGGACAAGGAAGGCGGCGAGATCACGGTCAAGGGGCCGAGCGTCTTCGCCGGCTACCGCAACCTCGACGACAAGACGGCGGAAGCCTTCACCGAGGAGGGCTATTTCAAGACCGGCGACATCGGCCATCTCGACGACGACGGTTTCCTTTTCGTCACCGCGCGGGTCAAGGAGACGATCGTTCTCGCCGCCGGCGAGAACATCTATCCCGAGGACGTCGAGGAGGCCTTCGAAGAGAGCGACCTCGTCGCCGAGGCGGCCGTGCTCGAGCACGACGAGCGCCTGGCGCTGCTCGTCGTTCCCGACGCCAAGGCACTGCGGCGCCGCGGCGACGAGGACGGCGAGCGGGCGCTCGAGCGGGACTGCAGGAAAATTTCCGACGGCCTGCCCTCGTATCAGCGTGTCGCCGCGATCGTCGTCACCAAGGAGAGCCTGCCGCGGACCACGCTGGGCAAGCTCAAGCGCCACGAGTTGCCGGCGATCCTCGAGCGCGCCGAAGCCGGCGAGCCGCCGCCCGAGGAGGAGAGCGCGCTTTCGGCCGCCGACGAGAGCCTGCTCGAGGACCCGAGGGCCGAGCGCACGTGGCATTGGCTGAAGGAGCGCTTTCCCGACGGCAAGATCACCCCCGATGCCAGCCTCTTCACCGATGTCGGGATCGACTCGCTCGACTGGGTCGGCGTCTCGCTCGATCTCGAGCGCGAGGTCGGGGTGCGGCTGGACGAGGCCGCAATCAAGGAGATCGAAACCGTCCGTGACCTGCTCGAGGCCGTCAAGGCCGCTGCGGCGGGGACGGACGGGGAGGCACCGGGGGAGCTGAGTGCCGAGCAGGCGCAATGGATCGAGGAGAAGGGAACCGCTCGCCGCGCTGTCGCCGCACTCTTGATCGGCCTGGACATCCTGCTGCTGCGCACGCTCTGCCGGCTGAAGGTCGAGGGCCGTGAGCAGTTGCCCGAGGACGGCCCCTTCGTCCTCGCTCCGAACCACACGAGCTATCTCGATCCCGCCGTGGTGATGGCCGCCCTGCCCGGCGCACTCCGCCAGCGGGTCCATTGGGCCGGCGACGAGACCATCCTCTTCAAGTCCTGGCCGCGGCGCGCCTTCAGCCGGCTGTTCAACGTCTTTCCGGTGGCCCCGCTGCAGGCCCGCTCCGCCCTCGCTTTCGGTCGCGCGGTGCTCGAACGAAAGCAGATCCTCACCTGGTTCCCCGAGGGGCGGCGCTCGAAGGACGGCACGCTGCTCCGCTTCGAGCCGGGCATCGGCCAACTGGTGGAGGCGCGCCCGGTGCCCCTCGTGCCGGTGCTGATCGAAGGCGCTCACGAGACCTGGCCCGTCGGCCGAGCCTGGCCTCGTCCGCACCCCATCCACGTCCGCTTCGGCGAGGCTCTGGATCCATCCGAGATCACGGCGGACGACGACACCGACCGCCGCCGGGTGATCGCCGACCGCCTGCACGACGCCGTCGCGCGATTGGCCCGACCGGCGCAGCGATAGCGCCGAGGCGCGGCGAGGACCGCACGTCGGTGGTCGGCGCCGCGGTGCCCGATCGGTCGGCTTGATCGCGCCGACGCCATTTTGGCTTGACGCTCGCCCCCCGAGGCTGTCCCATCCGACCAACGCCTTTTTCGGCAAACAGTCCAGGGAGCCAGCCCGATGACGATGGACAAGCCGTCCACCCGCCTCCACCCCAAAGTCGGCGAGGCCTACGACCTGATGCAGCGCGGCAAGCTCGATCGCCGCGGCTTCGTGCGGATCGCAGCGCTGCTCGGTGTCGGTGCCGGCGCCGCCTACGCCATGGCGGGCCTGCCGAACCCTGCCGTCGCCCAGGAGAACATGCCGTTTCCCGAACCCGAGGGCGAGCCGGTCAGCGGCGGTGTGCTCAGGGTCGGCATGCTGGTGCAGCGGATGGACGACCCCGCCACCTTCAGCTGGACGGAAATGTCGAACCAGGCCCGGCATATCGTCGAGTACCTGGCGATGACCGGGGTCGACAACGTCACCCGGCCGATGCTCGCCGAGCGCTGGGAGGCCTCGGACGATCTGACGATCTGGACCTTCCACCTGCGCCCGGGTGTCAAGTGGCACAACGGCGACGACTTCACCGCCGAGGACGTCAAGTGGAACGTCGAGCGCTGGACCGACCCGGGCCTCGGCTCCTCGAATATCGGCCTGTCGTCGATCGCCGCCCTGGTCGACGACATCGATACGGGCGAGCAGGAGGAAGACGGCTCGCCCAAGATGATCAAGCAGCTGCGCGACAGCGCGATCGAGGTCGTCGACGACCTCACCATCCGCTTTCACTGCAAGCAGCCGGTGCTGTCGTTCCCCGAGGACCTCTACAACTACCCGACGGCGATCGTGCACCCGTCCTTTGCCCCGCCGTTCTCGGACAACCCGATCGGCACCGGGCCGTTCACGCTCGTCGATCTCGCGGTCGGTGAGCGCTGCACCCTGCGGCGGGTAACCGAGACGACCAACGGCGAGCCGTTCGAGTACTGGGGCGGCGAGGTCTTCCTCGACGAGATCCACTACTACAACTTCGACAGCGAGAATCAGCTGGTGGCCTTCGCCGGCGGCGACGTCGATGCGATCTTCAGCTTCGGCCACGAGCAGCTGGGCTTCGCCGAGGCGCTCGACGGCAACATCCTGCCGGCACGGACCGCGCAGACCCTGGCCGTGCGCGTCAAGATCGACCAGCCGCCGTTCGACAATCGCACGCTGCGCCAGGCGATGCAGGCCGGCCTCGACCGGGCGCGGATCCGCGAGCTCGTCTTCGGCGAGGCCGGCGATGTCGGCGATGTCGGCGACGACTATCATGTCGCCCCGGTGCATCCCGAGTGGTTTGCGCTGCCGCCGCTCGAGCGCGACGTCGAGCGCTCCAAGCAGCTCCTCGCCGAGGCCGGCTATCCCGACGGCATCGAGCTCACCGTCGATGTCGGCAACACCAACGGCGTCTGGCAGCAGTCGGTCTGCGAGGCGATGCGCGACCAGTGGCAGGAATGCGGCATCCGTCTCAACATCAACGTCATGCCGTCGTCGCGGTTCTGGGAGATCTGGGACCAGACGCCGTTCGGCGCCACGTCCTGGACCCATCGCCCGCTCGGTACCATGGTGCTCTCGGTCGGCTACCGGGCCGGCGTGCCCTGGAACGAGAGCAACTACGACAACCCGGAGTTCGAGCAGGCGCTCAACGAGGCCGAATCGATCCTCGATCCGGAGGCGCGGAGCGTCGTGATGGAGCGCGTCGAACAGATCATGCGCGACGACGCGTTCGTCTTCCTGCCGGTCTGGCAGCCCGTCTACACCGTCGCCCGCGACAACGTGCACGGCTACCCGGCTCACCCGACGAACTACCACCAGTTCAACAAGGTCTGGGTCGGCTAACGCCGTTCCCGATTTGGCGAGGATGCGTCCTTTGGGCGCATCCTCGCGTTCGTCGCCCGGCCCCGGGTCAGCGGCCATGACGACGATGGACGTGCATTGCGAAACGGTGACCCACGAGGTCGTCCTGGCACCGGCGGACAGCCGTGCCGTGGTCGACATCTCGGTCGTCGTCCCGGTCTACAACCGTGAGCGCGAGCTCCCGCGCGCACTCGCCAGCATCGCAGCACAAACCCGGCCGGTCGACGAGGTGATCGTCGTCGACGACCGTTCGACCGACCGCTCGGTCGAGGTGGCCTGCGACTTCGAAGGCCCGTTCGAGCTCGTCGTCCTGCGCCACGCCCGCAATGCCGGGGCTTCGGCGGCGCGCAATACCGGGCTGGCTGCCGCCCGCGGCCGCTGGATCGGCTTTCTCGACAGCGACGACGAGTGGCGGCCGGAGAAGATCGAGCGGCAGCGGCGCCAGCTCGGCGACAACGGCCCCGACGACCTCGTCCTGCTCAGCCGGGTCATCGTCCGCGGCCCCTTCGGCGACACGATCGAGCCACAGCATATCAAGGCCGAGGCGGTCGGCATCGCCGACTACCTCTTCCGCCGGCGCGGCATCGTCCAGCTCGGCACCATGCTGCTGCCGGCCCGCTTTGCGCGGACCGTTCGCTTCGAGGTGGGCCAGCAGATCAACGAGGACTGGGCGTTCTGCCTCGACCTCGAGGAAGCCGGCGCCAGGATCCGCATGCTCGAGGAGCCGCTGCTGGTCTGGTACGACGAGCAACGCGGCGACCGGTTGTCGCTGGGTGCCCCGCCTGAAACCCTGCTCGACTGGCTCGAACGCCACAAGCACCGGGTCTCCGCCGAAGCCTATCTCGCCCGCAAGGCCACCATCGCCCCGCGGCTGCGCAACCAGGCGCCCCTGCGGGCCCTGGGCTGGATCCTCCGCGCTCGCCTGCGGGGTGCGTCATCGACCGCGAGCTGCATCGGCCAGCTCTGCCGATTGATCCATCCCCCGGCCTATCTCTGGCTGCAAAGAGTGTCGGGCAAGGGCTCGGCGAGCTGAAGCGGGGCCGCAAGTGCGACCCGCGGGTCGCGGCTCGGCACGCGGCCCAGGTCTCCTCGGACCTCTTCGTCAGCGGCCTCACGCTCGGCGAACTGTGCAAAGGTATCGAAATGCTGCGGCCATGCGATGCCGCACGCGCCCAGCTGTTCGAGGGCTGGCTCGTCGATATCGAGACCGATTTTAGGGATCGGGCCATCCCCATCGACGGCCAAGTGGCCGACCGCTGGGGCCGCCTCGCCGCCACGGCACTCGTCCACGACCGGACCCGCAACAGCCGCGACATCGCCGCCACCGGCGTGCGCCTTCTCGACCGTTTCGCCGGCTCTTGACCGATGCTGCGGACGGGCGCTGAGTGACGTCCGCCATGACCCAGCCCTTCAAGGACCCGCGCAAACAAGCCTTCCTCAACCCGGACGGCGCCGACAAGCCGCTCGAGAGCCCGCTCGGCCCGGAGGTCCAGGAACGCGCCCGACGCTACCGCAAGAGCCGGCTTCTGGCCGAGCTCGCCCGTGCCGATGTCGGCGGCATGCTGCTCTATGACCCGATCAACATCCGCTACGCCACGGATGTCACCAACATGCAGGTCTGGGCGACCCACAACCCCTTCCACTACGCCCTCGTCTTCACCAGCGGCTACACCATCGACTTTCAGTATCGTGGCGCCGAGCATCTGGCCCTCGCCCACGGCACCGTCGACGAGGCGCGCTCCGGCACACCCTGGTTCTACGGCATGGCCGGCGATCGGACGGCGGAGAACGCCAAGACATGGGCCGCCGAGGTGGCCGACCTCGTCCGCCGCTACGGCAACGGCAACAGGAGGCTCGCCGTCGACAAGCTCGAGCCCCTGGGTACCCGGGCCCTCGAGGCACTCGGCATCGAGCTCGTCGAGGGCCAGGCGCTGGCCGAGACCGCGCGGGCGATCAAGAGCCCGGACGAGATCGATCTGATGCGCTGGACCATCCGCGTCGCCGAGGCCGGCATGGCCCGGATGTACGAGCTCTCCGAGCCCGGCCGCAGCGAGCAGGAGATCTGGGCCGAACTGCACCACGAGAATGCGCGCTCCGGCGGCGAATGGATCGAGACCCGGCTCTGCACCATCGGCGAGCGGACCAATCCGTGGTTCCAGGAATGCAGCGCCCATGTCGGCAAGGCGGGCGACATGCTGGCCTTCGACACCGACATGATCGGACCTTATGGCTACTGCGCCGATCTCTCGCGCAGCTGGACCATCGGCCACGTCGCCATGACCAACCGGCAGCGCGACCTCTACGCCCGGGCCCTGGAGCAGATCGAGCACAACACGGCCCTGCTCGCTCCCGGCCTCGACTTTCGGGACTTCAACGAGCGCGCCTGGCGGCTGCCCGACCGGTACCTTGCCAATCGCTACAGCTGTGCGGTGCACGGTGTGGGGCTCGCCGACGAATGGCCGCTGGTGCCGACCCGCACCGACTTCGACAAGGCGCATGGCGGCAGCTTCGCGGCCGGTATGACGGTCTGCGTCGAAAGCTATCTCGGCGAGCCCGGCGGCCCCGAGGGCGTCAAGCTCGAAACCCAGGTCCTGATCACCGATACGGGCCCCGTGCGGCTGGACAGCTTTCCGTTCGAAGCGCATTGAGCGGCGAGACACGCAACCCGACTGCGCGGCGCCGCGACCGTGACCATCGCCCATCGCTCCCGCATCTGGCGCACCGCCGGTTGGCTCGCCCTCGCCCTGTGGCTCGCCACGGCCATGCCGGCCCCGGCGCAGACCGGGATCGCGGCACTCGGCCCACCCGCCACCGACAGCCCGCGCGCCACCATCACCGCCCTTTTCGGCGAGGTCGAACAAGCGTTCAGGACGCGGGCACGCAGCGACGCGCTGAGCCTGACCGCGCTGCTCGGCCACCGGGTCCAGCCGCTGCTCGATCTCGACGCGGTGCCGCCCGAGTTGCGCCTGCCGACAGCGGTCGAGACGGCGCTCGCGCTTTACGAGATCCTCGCCCGGGTCGATCTGCCACCACCGGACGAGATCCCCGATCTGGAGACCGTCCGGGCCGCCGGGCTCACCCGCTGGGCCGTCCCCGGCACCGGTCTCGTCCTCGTCGACACGGCACCGGGCAGCGGCCTGCCGCACTTTCGCTTCGGCCCGGACACGCCCGAGATAGCACTCGCCACCTACCCGCTGATCGCGGGCCAGCTGCGCCGCCGGGGTGCCCTCACCTTCGATACCTTCGCCCTGCTGCGCGATGGTGTCGGACCACGCCTGACCAGGCTTCTGGGCGAAACCCAGGGACTGCGCACGCCGGACTGGATGCGCCACCAGGTCCTCGCGGTGCCCGCCTGGAAGCTCGGAGTGGCCAGCCTGCTGCATCTGGCGGCACTGGGGATCGCGGCGTTAACGGTCCTCCTGGTGCGCCGCACCGCCCGGCGGCGCGAGGTGACCCATGCCCTCGAACCGCTACCGCTGTTACTGCCGCTCGTCTTGATGCCGCTCGCCGCCTTCCTGCGGTTCGTCGTCGTCGAGGAGCTGCGGATCACCGGGTCGCTCCTCGTGATCCTCGAGGTGCTCTGGGTCGCCATCTTCTCGATCGGCGCCATCCTCCTCGCCTTCGCGCTCACCCGAGTCGCCGCGGATCTCTTCATCCGCATGGCGCGGCTCGCCGAGCGGCCGAGCGATGCCCATGCCGCCCGGCTCGTCTTTCGCCTTTTGGGCCTCGTCGTCAGCTTCGGCATCCTCGCCAATGCCCTCGACCGGCTGGGCGTGCCGGTCAGCGGCATCATCGCCGGTCTCGGCGTCGGCGGCATCGCCGTAGCACTCGCCGCCCAGGGTACGCTGCAGAACCTCCTGGGTGGGGCCTCGCTGCTCGCCGACCAGCCGATCCGGATCGGCGATTTCTGCCGCTTCGGCGACCGCCTCGGCACGCTCGAGACGATCGGCCTGCGCTCCAGCCGCTTTCGCACCCTCGAGCGCACCGTCGTCACCGTGCCGAACAGCGAACTCGCCGCGATGCAGATCGAGAACTACGCCCGCCGCGACCAGTTTCTCCTGCAGACCACGGTCGGCCTGCGCTACGAGACCACGCCCGACCAGCTGCGCGCTGTCCTCGCCGACATCCGCGCCATGCTCGTCGCCCACCCGGAGGTCACAGCGGAGCCGGCCCGCGCCCGCTTCAACAGCTTCGGCGACAGTGCCCTCTTGATCGAGATCTTCGCCTATCTCCGGGCGACGGACTACGACGCCTACATGGCGGTCCGCGAGGACGTCATGCTGCGTATCATGGAGATCGCAGCGCGCAACGGCACCAGCATCGCCTTCCCGTCGCGCACCGTCTATCTGCGCCGCGACACCGCTCCCGACCCGGTGCGGCGCGCCGAGGCCGAGGCCAAGATCGCCGGCTGGCGCAAGGACGGCATCCTGCCCTTTCCCGAGATGGACAGCGGCATGCGCGGCGAGCTCATGGACACCCTGCCCTACCCGCCAGAAGGCTCCGCCCGGCACCGGCAATCGCCGATCGGCGACTGATCTGCCCCGGCCCTCTTGGAAAACCCGACCGAAGCCGTCAGTTTGCCGGCACGTTCGCAAAGCGGGAAAGATCAGCCATGCGCTTCATGCCGAAATTCGGGATCGGCCAGCCCGTGCCGCGCACCGAGGACCCGCGGCTGTTGCGTGGCGAGGGTCGCTACACCGACGACGCCACCCCGTCCGACACGCTCGTCGCGAGGTTTCGCCGCGCCGACCACGCGCATGGCCTGACCCGGGCCCTGGACGTCACCGCCGCACGCGCCGCCCCCGGCGTGCAGCTCGTGCTCACGGCAGCCGACCTCGAAGGCCGGGGCTATCGCGACCTCCCCTGCAGCATTCCCCTTACCGGCCGCGCCGGCGACAAGCTGATCGTCCCGCCGCATCCCTCCCTCGCCCGGGATCGCGTCCACTATGTCGGCCAGCCTCTGGCCCTGGTGGTGGCCGAGACGGCAGCCCAGGCTGCCGATGCGCTGGAGCTGATCGAGGCCGAGATCGAGCCCCTGCCCGCCGTCCCGGACGTTGGTGCCGCCATCGGCGCCGAAGCGCCACAACTGCATGTTGAAGCGCCCGGCAACCGGGCACTGCGCTGGGGCTTCGGCGATGCCGCCGCGGTCGATGCGGCACTCGCCGCTGCGGCCCACGTCACCCGCCTCGGCCTCGTCAACAACCGCGTCTCGGTGGTGCCGATGGAGCCGCGCGGGGCCATTGTCGCCTTCGACGGCGAGCGCTGGACGGTGCGCACCGGCTGTCAGGGCGTCTTCGGACTCCGCGCCCAACTCGCCGCCGTGCTCGGCGTGCCGGTCGATGCCGTCCGGGTCCTGAGCGACGACATCGGCGGCTCCTTCGGCATGAAGGCCTCGGTCTACCCCGAACACCTGCCGCTACTGCATGCGGCCAAGACGCTCGGCCAGCCGATCAAGTGGGTGAACGATCGCAGCGAAAGCTTCATCAGCGACTATCACGGCCGCGATTCCGTCTTCGATGCGGCCCTCGGCCTCGACGCGGACGGCAATTTCCTCGCCGTGAAGCTCGAAGGGCTCGGCAATCTCGGCGCCTTTGCCGCGGGCTTCGGCCCCGGCATCCCCACCATGGTCCTGCAGAAGAATCTGCCGAGCCTCTACCGACTGCCCGCCTTCGCGATGACCGTCGATCTGGTCTTCACCACCACGACACCGACGACCGCCTATCGCGGCGCCGGCAGGCCCGAGGCCATCTACATCATCGAACGACTGATCGAGGCCGCAGCACGAGAAACCGGCCGCGACCCCGTGGCACTGCGCCGGCAGAACCTGATCCCGAGAGAGGCGATCCCCTACGACGCCGTCTCGGGCCTCACCTACGATTCCGGCGACTTCGCCGCACATCTCGACCTGGTGCTCGAGCGCGCCGACTGGCCGGGCTTTTCTGCCCGCCGCGCCGCGTCCGAGACGAACGGCAAGCTGCGCGGCCGGGCGCTGACCACCTATCTCGAGGTCACCGCCGGTGCCGGAAAGGAAATGGGCGGCATCCGCTTTGCCGCCGACGGCAACGTCACCCTCGTCACCGGCACGCTCGACTACGGCCAGGGCCACCGGGCGGCCTTCGCCCAGGTCCTGGCCGACCGCCTGGGCGTGCCCTTCGAGGCGATCCGCCTTTTGCAGGGCGACAGCGACGAGCTCCTCTGCGGCGGCGGCACCGGCGGCTCGCGCTCGATCATGGCGACCGGGCAGGCGATCGACGAAGCGGCCAGGAACGTCATCGAGCGGGGCAAGAAGCTCGCCGCCGACCGGCTCGAAGCCGCCGAAGCCGACATCCGGTTCGAAGCCGGCAGCTTCACCGTCGCCGGCACCGACCGCCGGCTGCCGCTCATGGAGCTTGCCCGCAACGCCCCGGAAGAGCTCTCGGCCGACCTCGTCGCCGAAACCCCGCCCTCGACCTTCCCCAACGGCAGCCACGTGGCCGAGGTCGAAATCGACCCCGAGACCGGCATCGTCAGCCTCGTCCGCTACACCGCCGTCGACGATTTCGGCACCATGGTCAATCCGCTCCTGGTCGAGGGCCAGGTCCATGGCGGGCTCGTCCAGGGCATCGGCCAGGCCCTGGGCGAAGCCGCCCGCTTCGGCCCCGACGGCCAGCCGCTCACCGGCAGCTTCATGGACTACACCATGCCGAGGGCCGACGTCCTGCCGAGCTTCGACCTCGCCTGCCACCCGGTCCCGGCCACCACCAACCGGCTCGGCGTCAAGGGCTGCGGCGAAGCCGGCGTCACCGCCGCCCCACCCACGATCATCAACGCCATCCTCGATGCCCTGGCTCCCCTGGGCATCACCCACCTCGACATGCCGGCGACCCCGGAGAAGATCTGGCGGGCGATCCAGGCGCAAATGGCCAATGGCGCTCGGTCCGTGACGCGCTAAGCTGGCGAGGTGAGTAGCCGAGGACGAGGGAGGTGGATAATGCAGAAGTGGACCATGACGGCCCTGGGGCTGTTTCTGGGCTGTGCGCTGACCGTCGCTGCGAGTGCCCGAGAAGCCGGGCCACTGCTGGTCGAAAAACAGAGCTTCACCATCGAGGATTTCGAGACGCAAGGCGGGGCCGTCATCCCCGAGATGACCCTCGGCTGGGAGGCCTACGGCGCTCTCGACGAAACCAAGGACAACGCGATCCTCGTCACCCACTTCTTCTCGGGGACCTCGCACGCCGCCGGCCGCTACAGCGCCGACGACCCGGCACCCGGCTACTGGGACGCGATCATCGGCCCCGGCAAGCCGCTCGACACCGACCGTTTCTACGTGATCTCGGTCGACACGCCGGTGAACCTCAATGCTCACGATCCCGATGTGATCACCACGGGGCCCGCCAGCATCAACCCGGAGACCGGCGAGCCCTGGGGCATGGACTTCCCCATCCTCACCATCCGTGACTTCGTCGAGACGCAACGGTCGCTTTTGGACAGCCTCGGCATCGAGACCTTGCACGCCGTCATGGGCGCATCGATGGGCGCGCTTCAGGCCTATGAATGGGCGGCGAGCTATCCCGAAAGGGTCGATCGGCTGGTTCCCGTCATCGGCTCCGGCTGGGCCGATGCCGGCCTCATAGCCTGGCTCAACATCTGGGCGGCGCCGATCCTCCTCGACCCGAATTGGCAGGACGGCGCCTATTACGACGGCGAGCCGCCGCTCCGCGGCCTCGCCGAGGCGTTGAAGATCGTCACCTTCCACGCCCAGCACCCGAAATGGGCGAATGCGACCTTCGGCCGTGCCTGGGCCGACGAGAATGCCGACCCGGCGGCGAGCTTCGAGCATCTGTTCCAGGTCGAGGCGGTCCTCGACGCGGCCGGGGCAGCGCGGGCCGCCGTCTCGGACGCCAATCACTTTCTCTACCTCGCCAAGGCCAACCAGCTCTTCTACACCGGGCACGCCGAGGGTTTGTATGACGGTCTGATGGCAATCGAAGCCCCGACCCTGATCGTTCACAGCAACGACGATCTGGTCTTTCCGGGCAATGCCGTGCGCGAGACGGCGAGCCTGATCCGTGCCGGCGGGGCACCTGTGGAGGTGGTCGAACTCGCCGGCATGCGCGGTCATCTCGACGGCGTGCTCAACATCGACCAGGCCGCAGACCAGATCAGCGCCTTTCTCGCCGAGTGACGCTCAGCTGCGCAGCACCCACGACCCGCCGCAATTGTGGCCGACGCCACGATCCAGGCTCTGGCGCAGTGCCGCCTTGTCCGGCCGGTCGGCGAGTTCGACCACGGCCGCAGCCGGGGCCGCGAGCACCACGGTGCCGACACAGCCGACCGCCTTGAAGAGCGCATAGAACGGCGTGCCGATGACGGTCACGGCATTGCGTCCGGCGCGCTCGGCCCCGGCCGAAACGGTCGTCGCCTGCGGCGAGCCGAACGCCGTCTGCCGCTCGGTCGGCGTCTGACTGCAGGCCGCCACGACCGGGAGTAAGAGCGCCATCGTCATGAGCCGCATCGGGCCCTCCCTTCGAGATTGCTACAGCGTGACCGCGTCAACCTAGGCGATCACAGCGCTTGTGGCGATCGCTCACCGGCGCCCGTCCCGCTCTGCGATCCGCGTGCCGTCGGTGACCCGCTCCGAGGGATAGAGCAGCACGACCTCGCCGGGCTCGAGGCCCTCGGTCACCACCGCACGGTCCCGGTCGCGTGCCCCGATCTCGAGCTGCCGCAGCCGGGCAAAGCCGTCCGCCGCGATGAAGACGGCCCAATGCTCGCCGTCGCGAAACAGGGCGGAGAGCGGCACGGTGGTCGCGTCCTCGACCTCGAGCACGGTGATCCGCGCCTCGACGCGATAGCCGTGGCCGAGGCGTTGCCAGCCCTCGAGCGGTGGCGCGGGGTCGAGGATCACATTGACCCGCTGCTCCTCGACCCCCAGCGCCGAGACCTCGGTGAAGCCGGCGGGCTCGACCCGCCGCACGGTCGCCGCGAGCGGCGGCCCGCCCCAGCCCTCGATGGTCGCCCGTGCACCTCGGGAGATCCGCACGGCATCGCGCGACAAGACGTCGACCACGACCTCGAGATGGGCCGGATCGCCCACCTCGACCAGCGGCCGGCCGGGCTCGACCACGGTCTCGCTCTCCTCGAGCAGCGCCAGCACGACGCCGGTGACCGGCGAGGTGACCGGCACGCAGCAGCCGTCCTCGGCCACCGTCAGCCGCCGCTCGTCACCCGGCTGGATCAGCCGCGCCCGGGCCGTCGCCAGCTGGAACTGGCGCATGATGCGCCTGGCCTCGGCCTCGTCGAGCGCTGCTTCGAGTGCTCGCGCCTCGCTCTCCCGGCGCTCGACCACGGCCTGGCTCACCGTGTTGCTGCGGGCGAGCGTGCGCGCTCGCGCCAGCTCCGCCCGCGCCAGCTCGAGCTCGGCCTCGACCCTGGCGATCTCGGCATCGACCAGGGTGAGTGCCGCCTCGGCCGCCAGCGCCGCGGCCTCGGCCTCGCGCACCGAGCGGATGTCGAGAAAGGCGGGCTCCGCCGGCTCGATGCGCGCCAGCACGGTCGCCCCGGCGGTGACCGGATCGCCGACCTCGGCCTCGATCCGCCGGAGCCGGCCGTGCGTCGGTGCGGCCACCGTGAAGACCTCGCGCACCCGGGCCCGCCCCTCCTCGTCCACGGTCACCCGGATCGGCCCGGTCTCGACCAGGGCGAGGTCGACCGGCACGGGCAGCGGCCGGAGCAGCCAGGCCAAGGCGGCGGCAAGGACGAGGAGGATCGGCAGCCAGAGCAGCAGCCGGCGCGTCGCGGCCGAGTTCGCCATCCGCGTCACTCCCGCGTCTCGAGCGCACTGATGATGTCGAGCCGCCAGATCGCCCGGCCGACGATCAGCGCCGAACCGATCGCCGCCGACAGCACGACCACGGCGGCGAAGGCGAAGCTTTCGAGCTCGATCACCGGCGGAATCCGAAAGAGATCGCTCTCGATGCCGCTGGTAATGACGCGGCTGAGGCCGATGCCGAAAAACGCACCCAGGGGCAGCGCCAGAAGAACCAGGAGCAGCATCTCGCCCAGGAGGATATAGCTCACCTCGGCCCGACTGAAGCCCAGGACGCGCAAGGAGGCGAGCTCACGGCTGCGCTCCGAAAGGCCGATCCGTGTCGCATTGTAGACCACACCCACGACACAGAGGCCGGCAAAGAGGACGTAGAAGCCGACGACGATGTGGATCGTCTCGCCCACGGTCGCCTCGAAGCTGTCGATGAAGGCCTGCCGGCGGGTCACCCCGGCGACGTCCGGCCGCTCGAGGAGGGCCCGGGTCACCCTCGTCTCGGCCAGCGGATCGACGGCGAGCAGCACCTGGCCCGGCTGCAGCTCCTCGCGCAGCGCGCGGGCCATCGCCTCGAGGTCCATATAGGCCGCACTGCCGAGCCAGGTCTCAACGACGGCCGCCACGTGCAGCTCGAGGGTCGGCCGGCGCGCCTCGAGCACCTCGAGGGTGAGCCGATCGCCGCGGCCGACGCGGAGCTTCTCGGCCAAGACGTCGCTGAGCACGAGGCCGGCCTCGGGGACGCGGATCAGGGTGCCGTCGGCATCGAGGATCCGCTCGAGCCGGGCATCCGGGAGGATGCCGGTCACGGCCCCGAGTTCGCGCACCGGGCCGCTGACGAAGCGAACGGCGAGCTGGCGCTGCGGCTCGACCGCGAGCACACCGTCCAGGCCGGCGAGTTCGCGCATCGCACGCTGATGCTGCGGCTCGAAGAAGGTGGCCGCGAGATCGTAGCGCCGCGCTGTCTCGAACTCGTGCTCCAGGAGAGCCTCGACGGCATCGAGGAAATGCTGCGAGACCAGAAGAATGCCCATGGCAGCCGCGATACCGGCGGCCGACAGCACGGCCCTGAGCGGAAAGCGGGCGAGATGGCGGGCGATCATCAGGCTCGGCTGGTCGAGCCGGAGCCGGCCGAGCCAGGCGAGGCCGCGATAGGAAGGCGGCACGGGAGGGCGCATCGCCTCGGCCGGCGCCAGCCGGCTCGCGGCCCGGACGGCACCCGCACTGCCCAGCAGGGCAGCCGCCAGGGTCACCAGGACCACACCGGCCAGCGGCAGCGGCTCGATGACGAGCAGGATCGAGGGAAAGCGGAAGAACTGCGCATAGAGCTCGGTCATCGCCCGGGCGAGCCAGACGCCGCCCAGAAGACCCACAACGATCCCCGGCAACGCCATCAGGAGCACGAGCTCGACATAGTGGAAGGCGATCGTCCGGTCGGCATAGCCGAAGGCCTTCAGGACCCCGATCGCCTCGCGCTCCAGGGTGACGAGGCGGCCGGTCACGGTGTTGAGCAAGAAGACCGCGACGGCGAGGAAGATCACCGGCAGGAGGCCGGCGATGACCCGGAGCTGCTCGAGCTCCTGGTCGAGGAAATAGTGCGAGAGCTGGTCGGCACGGGGATAGGCGCCGACACCGCCATAAGGCTCGAGCAGCCGGTCGAGCGGGTCGATGACACGCCGGGGCTCGACGCCGCGCAGCAGGGTCAGGCTCACATTGTTGAAGGCACCGTCGAGATCGAAGGCAGCCGCCAGTGCCGGCCGCGGCAACCAGAGAATGCCGAAGCGCCGATCGTCCGGCAAAAGGGCACCCGGCGCCATGACGTAGACGAACTCGGGCGAAAGGGCGATGCCGGTGATCGTCAGCGCGCGGCGCTTGCCCTCGAGATTGGCCGAGAGCCGGTCGCCCGGCACGAGCCCGTGCGCCTCGGCGAAGGCCTCACTGACCAGGACCTCGTCGAGCCGGCCGGGGTCGGGCATGCGGCCGATCCTGACATGCGGCAGGTTGAGCAAGGGTGCCCCTGTCTCGGGCAGCGAGACCAGCCGGCCGAGGACCGGCTCGGCGAAACCCGGCACCCCCAGATCGGCCGTGGTGACGATCCGCGTCTCGACCGTCTGCACCCCCGGCAACGCCGCAATCGTCTCGGCCAGCCGCTCGGGTGCCCGCTCCAGGCTCGCGAAGACCTCGGCGAAGCGGTAGCGCTCGTAGAAGGCCGAGCGGCTGGCCTCGAGTGAGGCGAGTGCGCCCACCGCCATGACGAAGACCGCGATGCCGGAGGCGGTGACCAGGGCGATCGCCAGGGTCTGCGCCCTGAGCCCCCAGAGTTCGCGCCAGAGCTTGCGGTCGAGCGCCCTCACCAGGTGAGTTCCTCGATCGGCCGGCGGGTCTCGTTGACCTCGACCGAGGCGAGCCTGCCGTCGGCGAAGTGCACCACCCGGTCGGCCATGCCGGCGATGGCGGCATTGTGGGTGATCACCGCGGTGGTGGCCCCGAGTTCCCGGTTGACCTTGTCGATCGCCCGCAGCACCTGCCCGCCGGTCTTGCTGTCGAGTGCCCCGGTCGGCTCGTCGCAGAGCAGGACATCCGGCCGCTTGGCGATGGCCCGGGCGATCGCCACCCGCTGCTGCTCGCCGCCCGAGAGCTGGGCCGGGAAATGGTCGAGCCGCTTCGCGAGACCGACGAGGCCGAGCGCCTCCGCCGGTGTCATCGGGTCCCTGGCGATCTCGGTCACCAGCGCCACGTTCTCCGCCGCGGTCAGGGACGGGATCAGATTGTAGAACTGAAAGACGAAGCCCACATGCTCGCGCCTGAACCGGGTGAGCCCGGCCTCGTCGAGATCATCGAGCCTTCGACCCTCGAACAGCACCTCGCCGGCCGTCCCCCGATCGAGCCCGCCGATGATGTTGAGGAAGGTCGACTTGCCGCTGCCGGAAGGCCCGAGCAGGACCAGAAGCTCGCCGCGATAGAGCTCGAGATCGACGCCGTCGAGCGCGCGCACGGCGACGGCCCCGGTGCCGTAGACCTTTTGCAACGCCCGGATCTGGAAGACCTCTCGCCGCAGCCCGGTCATCTTGGTCCCGCCCGCCGCTCGTGCTAATAGCCGCCGCTGATCATGCCACTACAGTCGGAGTCCGCAGCCGTGTCGGCCAAGCGCCCCACCGTCTTCATCCACACCAACCACAAGCAGTATGTCGGTGCTCTGGTATCCGCCCACTCGATGCGCCGCAACTCGGCGCACGCCGACAAGTTCGACGTCGAGCTGATCAAGCTCGAGGACTGGAAGGACTTCTTCGCCCCCTACGAGGGCCGGGACTACCTCCGCGACGGCGTCAGCCGGACCTGGCTCTACGACGATCTGCAGTCCTTCACCCCGCTTCGTTTCACCCCGCCCGAGCTGATGGGCTACGAGGGTCGGGCGGTCGTCGTCGATCCCGACGTCTTCGCCGTCAAGGACATCTGGGAGCTGCTCGACCGCGACATGGAGGGCAAGGCTATCTGGTGCTGCGAGAAGAGCGGGCATCCCGCCTCCTCGGTGATGCTGCTCGATTGCGCCAAGCTGACCCACTGGAAGCTGAAGGACGATTTCGACGCGCTGTTCCAGCGCCAGCGCGAATACAAGAAGTGGATGAACCTGGGCTACGAGGACAAGGATTCGATCGGCATTCTCGGCCACGAGTGGAACGACTTCGACAAGCTCCGGCCCGAGACCCGGATGATCCACAACACCAAGCGCAAGACCCAGCCCTGGAAGACCGGGCTGCCGGTCGATTTCGTGCCGGCCGAGGGCAACCCCTACTCGGTCATGGCCTGGATCATGTATCTCCGCCGCCGCCTCTTCGGCCCCTACGCCTTCCTCGGCAACTACAAGGCGCACCCCGACAAGGCGCAGGAGAACCTGTTCTTCGGCCTGCTCAAGGAGTGCCTCGAGAACGGCACGATCACCGAGGACCTGCTGCGCGAGCACATGAAGGAGAACCATGTGCGGCACGACGCCTTCGAGATCGTCGAGAAGGTGCCGGACCTGCCCAAGGCCGCCTGAGCCCCGACTTCTAATCGAGGTCGGCTGACCGGTACGGGCCAACAGTCACAAGAAATGTGGGGAGGATCATCCTCCCCACGCCTCACTATTCCTCTGCTCGGCGCTGCGGCGGGGGACGGCCCGGGCGGCTCTTGTAGACGGGAATCTCCAGGCCGAACTGGATGGCGGCACCGCGCAGGATGAACGCGGCGGCGATGCCGGCTGTTTCGGCCGCGATACCCGGCAGTTCGAGAGCGAGCATGCCGACGGTGATCGTGGCACCCAAGGCCGCCGCCGTCGCGTAGATCTCGCGTTCCAGGATCAGCGGTCGTTCACCACAGAGTACGTCGCGGACGAGCCCGCCCATGGTGGCGGTCATCACCCCCATCAGGATCGCCACCGTCGGGCCGGCGCCGGTGAGCAGGGCGATCCGCGCCCCGAGGACGGAGAAGAGGGCGAGACCGATCGCGTCCGCCCAGAGCAACACGGTGTAGCGGCGCTCGACCAAGTGTGCCGTGAAGTAGACGAGGACCGCTGCGGCCGTCGTGACCCAGAGATAGTCGGGGACGGCGATCCAGAAGACCGGGTCGCGGCCGAGCAGCAGATCGCGCGCGGTCCCACCGCCGATCCCGGTCACCGACGCGACGAAGACGAAGCCCACGATGTCGAGCTGTTTGCGCGAGGCGACGATCGCCCCGCTGACCGCGAAGACGAAGACCCCGGCGGCATCGAGCCAAAAGGGCAAGAGCAGCATGGCGGTTGCCGCTCAGCCGAGCGGCCGCGGCGGGGTGGGATCGAGGAAGAGAGCGCCCTCGATCCCCTCCTTCGCACAAGCCGAGACGATGGCCGGCCGCCCGGCCAAGGCTTCGAGCAGCCCGCCGAGGGCAGCGAGCGGCCGGATGGTATCGGCCAGCAGCGCCTCGCCCGGCGGATAGAGCTGCGCCCAGCGCACACAGGCGGCGAGATAGAGGTCCAGCACCGAGAGCATCTCGCCCAGAAGCCAGGTTCCGTCGCTCTCGGCGATCGCCCGATCGATGAGCACCAGATGCTCGTCGATTCGCCGGCGGACCGCCGCGCGGAGCGCCGGCACCGCCGCGGGCTCGGCCGTGTAGCGCTCGGCATAGAACTGGATGCGCAGATCCGCGTGCAGCGTGTTCGACAGAAAGAAGAGCCACTTCAGGAACCGACCCCGCGCTGCCGGCTCGGCAGGTGCCAGGCCACCCTCGCGCTCGGCGAGATAGAGCAGAATGGCCCCGGTCTCGAACAAGGGCGCGTCCTGCCCGGCCGCGACCAGTACCGGCAGCAGCCCCTGCGGATTGAGCTCCAGATAATCCCGACGGCGCAAGGCACCGGCCGGCCGATCGACGAGCACGGCTTCATAAGCCACATCGAGTTCGTGCAGCGCCATCCGAACCACCAGATTGGCGCTGTCGGGCGACCAGTAGAGCCTGTCCACGGCCACTTTCGGCACTCGCTTCAACGAATCAGAACGGCGCGGAAATCGTTGACGTTGGTGAGCGTCGGGCCGGTGATCAGCTGGTGACCCAGGGCCGCAAAGAAGCCGTGCCCGTCGTTCGCGGCGAGGCTCGCCTTGGCGTCGATGCCCATGGCTGCGGCCGTGGCCAGGGTCTGATCGGTCATCCAGGCACCGGCGACCTCGGCCGCCCCGTCGACACCGTCGGTATCCGCCGCCAAGGCCGACACGCCGGGCTCGTCGCCGAGTGCCACCGCCAGTGCCAAGAGGAATTCCACGTTGCGCCCGCCGGTGCCGTCGCCCTTGACCGTGACCGTGGTCTCGCCGCCGGAGAGCAGCACACACGGCCGCGGCACCGGCTGACCGTGCCGTACCACCTGCTTGGCGATCCCCGCCATCACCTTGCCGACATCACGCGCCTCGCCCTCCAGACTGTCGCCGAGGATCACCGGTGTGATCCCGACCTCGCGTGCCACGGCCGCGGCCGCCTCGAGCGAGGCTTGCGGGGTCGCGATCAGGATGTTCTCGACGGCGGCCAGCCGCGGGTCGTCGGGCTTCACACTCTCCGAGGCATCGCTCTCCAGGTGGGCGCGAACGTGCGGGGCGAGTTCGATGCCGTACTTGGCGATGATCCCGAGCGCATCGTGGCGCGTGGTCGGATCGCCGACCGTCGGCCCCGAGGCGATGACGGCGGGATCGTCGCCCGGCACGTCGGAGATCAAGAGGGCGACGAGCCTTGCCGGATGCGCGGCAGCGGCGAGCCGCCCGCCCTTGATCGCCGAGAGGTGCTTGCGCACACAGTTCATCTCGTCGATCGAGGCGCCGGAGCGCAACAGCGCCTTGTTCACCGCCTGCTCGTCGTCGAGGCTCAGCCCGGGTGCCGGCAAAGCGAGGAGCGACGACCCACCGCCCGAGATCAGGGCGAGGACGAGGTCGTCGGTCCCGAGGGCCTGCACCATCGCCAGGATCCGCCCGGCGGCTCGCTCGCCTGCCCTATCGGGCACGGGATGGGCGGCCTCGACGATCTCGATGCGCTGGCACGGCACCGCATGCGCGTAGCGGGTGATCACCAGCCCTTCGAGGTCGCCCGGCATGTTGGCCTCGACGGCCGCTGCCATCGCCGCACTCGCCTTGCCGGCGCCGATCACCACGGTCCGGCCTCGCGCCGGCTGCGGCAAATGCGCCGGCACGGCGCGCTCGGGCATGGCGGCGGCAACGGCGGCATCGAACATCCGCCGCAACAACGCTTCCGCCGCTGGCTCGACCATCGCTTGCCTCCCCCGACAGCGACCCGAGAAACCCGTGCCCCGGCTGCAACGAAAAAAGCCGGGACGTCGCCCGGCTCCTTCACGGCACTTGGGGCGAGAGGCTCAGCCCTGGCGGGCCTTGAAGCGCGGGTCTTTCTTGTTGATGACGTAGACGCGGCCCTTGCGCCGGACGAGCCGGCACTCCTTGTGCCGCGTCTTTGCGGTCTTCAATGAATTGCGGACTTTCATGCGGTCTCTCCGAAACGCCGGTGCCGCGGCTCAGGCCTTGCGGCGGAAACTCTGGAAACGCCGGTTGAACTTCTCGACCTGACCGCGCTCGCGCAACTGCATCGAGCCACCGGTCCAGGCCGGATGCGACTTGGGGTCGACGTCCAGCGTCAACGTGTCACCCTCGGACCCGTAGGTCGAGCGCGTCTTGAAGGTCGTACCGTCGGTCATCACCACGTTGATCTCGTGGTAGGCCGGGTGGATATCCTTTTTCACGGGAACTTTCCTCTCGCCAAGGCCGCCGGTATATAGCGGGGCGCCGCGGCGAACTCAAGCCTCGGCGGGCGCTGATGCGCGCTGCCGAGGAACTTCGGCCGTCGTGACCGGTCCGGTACGACGCATGGACGACAGGGATATCTTCGATGCAGCAGAACGGCGACGCCCAGGACCGGGTCAAGAGCCGCGATCTTCGCCAATTGCGCCGCCTCGCCGGCTACCTCGCCGCCTACAAGCTCCAGGTGGCGGGCGCCCTTCTGGCCCTGGTGATCGCCGCTGCCGCCGTGCTGTCGCTCGGCGTCGGCCTGCGCTACCTGATCGACAGTGGCTTCGCCGCGCAGCGGCCGGAAGCGCTCGACCATGCGCTTCGCGCCTCGATCCTCGTCATCCTGGCACTGGCGGTCGCGACCTTCCTGCGTTCCTACCTCGTCGCCTGGCTCGGCGAGCGGATCGTGGCGCGGATCAGAAGCGAGGTCTACGCCCACATCATCCGCATGCCGCCGGGCTTCTTCGAGACCACCCGCACGGGCGAGGTGCTCTCCCGCATCACCACGGACACCACCGTGGTGCAGACGGTGATCGGCTCGACCGTCACCCAGGCGCTGCGCAATATCCTCCTGACCATCGGCGGCACGGCCCTGCTCGTCGTCACCAACCCCAAGCTCACCGGCCTCGTGCTCCTCGTGGTACCACTCGTCGTGGTGCCGATCGTCGTGTTCGGCCGGATGGTGCGCCGGCTCTCGCGCCTCGCCCAGGATCGGATGGCCGATGTCAGCGGCAAGGCCGAGGAGACGGTCAACGCCGTCCGCACGGTCCAGGCCTTCGCCCAGGAAAAGCGCGAATCCGACCAGTTCGCGGCGGCGAGCGAAGCTGCCTTCCAGGCCGCCGCCGCTCGCGCTCGGGCACGGGCCATGCTCGCCGCCATGGTCATCACGCTGGTCTTCGGCGCCATCGTCGCCGTGCTCTGGCTCGGTGGCCGCGACGTCCTGGCGGGTAACATCACCGCGGGCGAGCTCTCCGCCTTCGTCTTTTTCGCCACCGTGGTGGCGACTGCCGTGGGCGGCCTGTCCGACATCCTGGGCGACCTGCAGCGCGCTGCGGGCGCTACCGAGCGATTATTCGAGCTCCTCGACAGCGAGCCCGAGATCAAGGCACCGGCCGATCCGTTGCCGCTGCCGGCCGAGACCCGGGGCGAGATGCGCTTCGAGCGGGTGCGCTTCGCCTACCCGTCGCACCCCGACCGGCTGATCCTCGACTATCTCGCCCCCTTGGTGAGATCCGGCGAGGGCGTCGCCCCGGGCGGG
>Ga0081527_100082_pt1 | contig 82863 bp, 72 predicted proteins | sample HotLakmasection5_FD_70992 | JGI IMG/M metagenome (GOLD analysis project Ga0081527, IMG submission 70992) | Hypersaline microbial mat communities from Hot Lake, Washington, USA - Section #5 (SPADES assembly) (version 2) | ecosystem: Environmental > Aquatic > Non-marine Saline and Alkaline >...
TAAGTGTTGGCGATACTTCAATACAAATGATTAAAGCAGGTATCGGCTCTCTTTTTATTGTGATTATTACCACCGGATTTATAGGACTTGCAATAGCCAGCCAGCTCGCAAGGGAATTTGAAAAATTCGGAGCGGAACAGTTCCTTGGCGGACTGATTGCCGTCGCAACAGTAAGGGAGCTTGCGCCGGTAATAACCTCAATTGTGGTTACAGGCCGGGTTGGTGCTGCTATTGCAGCTGAGATCGGCAGCATGAAAACCTCAGAACAGATAGATGCTCTTTCAGTACTAGGGATAAATCCTATAAAATATCTTCTTGTACCCCGTCTGATCGCTACATCGCTTGCTTCGCCGCTGTTAACAATCATTGCGGCATTTATCTCCATTGTAGCCGGTATGTTTCTGGCAAATATGATTATTGACCTGAATTATACTGTTTATCTTAATGCGGTCAGGCAGTTTCTACAGCTAAAAGATGTACTTGTAATGATGCTTAAAGCAGTTATATTCGGTGCAACTATTGCGGTTATCGCAACAACAACCGGGTTTGAAGTAACAGGCGGGGCCGAGGCCGTAGGTGAAGCCGCAACAAAAACTGTAGTGCGCTGCATTATTCTTATATTCTTTTTTAATTATGTTATTACTTCTGTATTTTTCTGAGTATAAATATGACCAATAATCACATACATAAACCAATAATAAGCTTTAATAATGTAAACCTCTCTTTTAAAGGAAGAGAGATATTAAAGAATTTGTCATTTAATATCTACCCCGGCGAAATAGTTTCCGTACTTGGTCCTTCCGGCACCGGAAAAAGTACTATTTTAAGACTTATCAGCGGACTTGTAAAACCTGACTCCGGTGAAATTACAGTAAATGCAAAGAGATTTGGAATGGCCTTCCAGCACGGCGCTTTGTTTAATTCTATGACCATTCAGGAAAATATTGCCCTTGCGCTGGAAGAAACAACTCAAATGAACTACGAGGAAATTAATGAAAGGGTAAATGAAGCTCTTGAGATAGTAGGCCTGCCCAATACAGCAGATATGTACCCCAAGGAACTATCAGGCGGAATGCAGAAAAGAATCAGCATAGCCAGGGCACTTGCGCTGCACCCGGAGATTCTTCTTTATGATGAACCCAGTACCGGCCTTGACCCGGCAACCGCCGCTAAGCTTGAAGAAGATATGCTGGCTTTGAGGGATAAAATCGGCCTGACTTCAATTGTTGTAACTCATGATGTTGATACGGTTAAACATATTTCTGATCGGGTGTTGATCCTGGATAAAGGCAATATTGTCTGGAAAGGTACTTGTATAGAATTCATGGAAGCTGATTCCCCATATCCTTGTAGTTTTAGAGAAAGAAAAACTCTTGAGGAATGCGGTATTAATTCTGATGAAAATAAGTAGTTTAAGAGGAGAGCTGTGTTTATGGTTATGAAATCCGAAAAAAGAAGTGCCGCATTTAAAACAGGTATCTTTATAATCATATCCTTTATTCTCTTAATTTTCGGAATCCTCTGGCTCAGGCATTTTGCTGTATCCCCTGCCACAAAAATAGTAGCGAAATTTAAAGACCCCGGCCCGGTTTCTTCCGGGATGCCGGTATATTACCAGGGGGTAAATGTCGGAAAAGTGCCAAAGGTTGGTTTTTCTGATGATTTTAAATATACACTTATTTATATTCATATATATAATAAAGAATTACAGTTACCGGATAATATAACCGCAATGGTAAGGACTGAAGGTATTACAGGCCAGAGATATATCAGTATGACCTATCCTGAAGAACCTTCAAATGAACTGCTCAGCTCAAATGATGTTATTAAGGGTGAAAAACCGTTTGGTATAGAAGATGTGCAGGATTTCTTTGAAAAAAACCTGAAAAATGGCAGGATGAAAAAATTTATGGAAAATATAGAAAGCGCAGTTGCTAACGCAAACAAGGCAAGCATGAAGGTCGGTTTTTTATCTGACAGGCTAAATACTATTGTCGCAGGCAATGAAAAAGGAATAAACGATTTTATAGCCCAATCAACAGGCGCAGCCGTTAGCATAAATGAATTATTCGGGGACTCGGAAATTAAAAGAGGAGTAAAAAGCACTATGACGAGGCTCGATGGTTTTGTTGAAAGGACAGATGTCAATGTAAACAAAATTTTTGAACAAATTGAAACATCCAGCCTGATACCAAACATGAGCTATGCTTTTTATGAAACAGGCAGCGCTTTTCAGGAAACAGATAACCTCTTAAAAGAAATCAGTTCAACAGACACAAATGGAAACCTGGTGGTGGAAACTTTAAAAAGCACAAACCAGGCTGCGCAAAGAGTGGATTGTTTTACAAAAAATATGGGAGAAACCCTGAGCAAGAATTTCCTTTTCTTCAGACTGCTTTTTGGAAGGCCGGGAGAACCCTTTGAAGAATGTGAAAACATGAAAGAATACACAAAAGGGAGTTATCCTTCTAATGTATGTCCTCAATATAATAAGCCCACAACAGTACCGTCAGGGTATTAAAACATACAACAAAAAATAATATATATTCTTGTAGGTTTTTAAGATTCTTCGCACCCCTAATAAACCATAATATATGGTATCTCCTGACTGCTCAGGATGACGTTATATAGATAGTCTGATAATTTACTTTTTATATTCTTTGTATCTATCTCCAATTATTAAAAATTGTTAAGATTTTTAATAATCCTGAATTTACACAGGGGTTAAGTGTTTTTATTAAATTAGAAAGCATATATAAAACTTATGCTTTTATGCCAAGAAAAAGTACTTGGTCGGAGGAGACAAAAAGGAGTTGATGTCCAACATCTATGGAGAAGTACGCAGAACATTATTCTGCAAATGAGTGGAGATTTACTACTTTAGATTTTCAAAAACAAACGGTTAGTTTATCGGAACATCAAGAGGTTCTTCTAATGTTACCTCTATGACATCACCAGGGTTTACCTTAACATTTTCACCCTTTTTAAACATATCGTAAACTGAACTGCCGATAAAGTATCCGGAACCGCCGACAGCTCCGGCAAAAGCGCCTACAGGTGCTGTAACAGCTACAGGAATACCTTTCCAGACTGACAATCCTTTTTCAACACAATATTCAGTAGTAGTTGTTAGAATATTAGCACTTGTGTCAAAGTTTTCGCCGACAGCTTCAAGGTAACCGCCACCAGCAGAGAAAACACCTTCAGGATCGAGGTTTTTAGCCTTGGTTACCTTAGCATCAAGCGGAATTTGCTTACCAAAAGGTGTTACAGCGTGATCAAAATTCAACTTTAGTTCACCACCCCTGCTAAAGCGTTTGCTTGGTTCAACATGAGCAACATTTCCTCTAAGCATAGTACCTGACGGAAGAACAACCATATTCCCGACCCTGATATCTTCCAGAAGGTTTGCACGGAATGTATCACCTTCAAAGTAATTATGTGAGTTAACAGGAGTTTCCATTCTAACATCAAGAACAGTACCCGCAGGTATACGCTCAGACTTAACATCAGCGTGAATTACATTAGAAGAACTCTCAAGAGGTATTACACCAGGATCATAACATTGGCTAAAAACAGCACTACTTCCAATAAAACATACTAAAGAAGACACTAATATCAAATTTTTAAACTTTTTCATCAATTATCTCCTAACCCTATACTAAGTCCAGTAAATCAATATTAATTAATTAACATTTTAAACACTACAGAGTTTTTTAGCAAATATTTAAAAAAGAAACCAATCTAACAAATAACACATATATAAAAGGAGTAAAAAACCAAATAACCGCAGAACAAGGTAAAAATATAAACAGGAGGAGATTTATGGGTCTTGCCGATTCACAAGCCAGATTAAACATGATTACCAGGTACAAAAGTGACCTGGAGTTCGGAATGCAAATGATAGCTCAAAAAAGAACTACCATTGCATACCAGGCATCCACAGCAGCAGAACAGTATCCTGAAATGGCTCAGCAGCTGCACTTAATGGATAAAAAGCTTGAATCTGAAATGAAAACACTAGAAACACAATATAAAATTGTTTCTACAGAATATGATTCAGTGAAGAAAATTATTGACAACAGAGCGAAAAAAGACTTTAAATACGTTTAATAAAAAAGCTTTCAAGAATAACAAAAGCCTCTCATATGAGAGGCTTTTGTTGTATGCATAGAAATAGCCGCAAAATAAATAATATTAATAATTTATTAATATTTGTAAAGAAGATCAATAAAAAATAGCAATTTTATAAAGTATGTACTTTTTATATATGTAAGAAACACACAATACATAATAAATAAAATTGAACGTGCATTGTAATAATCAATTAAGGAGGAATTATTTATGGGACTTGCTGATTCACAAGCCAGGCTATTAATGATTACCAGATACAAAAACGATTTAGAATTCGGTATGCAGATGATAGCACAAAAAAGAACAGTTTTAGCTTACCAGGCACACGCAGCAGCAGAAAACTATCCAGAAATCGCATCACAGCTGCACTTAATGGATAAAAAGCTTGAATCTGAAATGAAAACACTAGAAACACAACACAAAATTGTATCTACAGAATACGATTCAGTTAAGAAAATCATCGATGACAGAGCTAAGAAAGACTTTAAATACGCATAAAGCAATCAAAAATTATAATAAAAAGACCTCTCGTTCGAGAGGTCTTTTACTTTTGTTTATCCTTAATCTATTACTTTGTTACAAGAGTTTTTTGTGATTGTTCAATTGTAGCCTGAGCAGCAGATAATCTTGCTACAGGTACTCTGAATGGTGAACAGCTTACATAGTTCAGACCAATCTTATGACAGAACTTGACGCTTTCAGGGTCACCACCGTGCTCACCACAAATTCCGAGTTTAATGTCAGGTCTCTGTGATTTACCTTTAGCAATTGCAATTTCCATTAACTGACCAACACCTTCCTGATCAAGAGTTTCAAATGGGTTTTCAGGAAGAATTCTGTTTTCTACGTATTTATTAAGGAACTTACCTTCAGCGTCATCACGGCTAAATCCGAATGTCATCTGAGTCAAGTCGTTTGTGCCAAAGCTGAAGAATTCAGCGTACTCAGCAACTTTATCAGCCGTTAATGCAGCTCTTGGGATTTCAATCATTGTACCAAACTGGTAGTTGATTTCTACGCCTTTTTCATTCATTACAGTTTGAGCTACTTCTTCAAGCTGTTTTCTTACAGTACTAAGCTCATTTACATGACCGATTAAAGGAATCATAATTTCCGGTTTTACTTCCATACCTTCTGATTTAAGATCACATGCAGCTTCAAAGATAGCTCTTACTTGCATTTCATTGATTTCAGGATATGTAAGACCAAGTCTGCATCCTCTTAAGCCCATCATCGGATTAGCTTCTGAAAGGTTTAATACTGTTTGGAGTAACTCTTCCTTCTGTGAAGCATCCTGTCCTTTAGCCTTTAATTCAGCCACTTCTGCAATAAGATCTTCTTTGTTAGGTAAGAATTCATGAAGCGGCGGGTCTAAAAGACGGATTGTCATTGGGTAACCTTTAAGAGCCTTGAACATATCTTTAAAGTCCTGATACTGCATTGGAAGCAATTTTTCAAGAGCATTCTTCCTTGCTTCTTTAGTACCGGAAACAATCATTTCCTGCACAACAGGCAGTCTATCCTGCTCCATAAACATATGCTCTGTTCTGCAAAGGCCAATACCTTCTGCGCCTAATTCATACGCTTTAGCTGTATCCTGAGGAGTATCAGCATTAGCTCTTACTGTTAATGTCTTGATTTCATCAGCCCATTCAAGAATTTTTTCGAAGTCGCTGCCCATTTTTGGTGGCTGTGTTTTTACAGAGCCTGAAATAACTTCGCCGGTTGTACCGTCGAGTGAAATTATGTCGCCTTTTTTGTATACACTTCCATCAGGTGCAGTTAATGTTTCTGCTTCAAGGTTAATTTTTACTGTTTCGCAACCGGCGACGCATGGTTTACCCATACCTCTTGCAACAACAGCTGCGTGACTTGTCATACCGCCTCTTGAAGTAAGAACACCCTGTGCAGGGATCATACCGTGAATATCATCCGGGCAGGTTTCAATTCTTGTTAAGATTACCTGCTCACCAGCTTTTGCAAGTTCTTCTGCTTCGGTCGGATCAAAGATAATTTTACCAACAGCAGCGCCAGGTGAAGCATTTAAGCCTTTTGCAATAACATTTGCTGATTTTTTAGCTTCAGGATCGAAACTTGGAAGGAGTAACTGGTAAAGTTGTGAAGCATCAACAAGCTGGATAGCTCTTTCTTTTGTAATGATGCCTTCTTCTTCCATATCTACAGCAATTTTAATCGCAGCCTGTGCGGTTCTCTTACCGTTTCTGGTCTGAAGAATATATAATTTACCTTTTTCAATTGTAAATTCCATGTCCTGAATGTCCTGATAGTGACGTTCAAGTTTTTGTGCGATATCAACGTATTGCTGATATAACTCAGGCATTTCTTCCTTGAGTTCAGAAATTGGTTTTGGTGTCCTGATACCAGCAACAACGTCTTCACCCTGTGCATCTGTCAAGTATTCACCATAAAATACGTTTTCGCCAGTACTTGGGTTACGTGTGAATGACACGCCTGTAGCTGAATCACTACCCATATTTCCAAATACCATTGTCTGTACGTTTACAGCTGTACCGTATCTATGGTCGATTTTATAGTGATTTCTGTAAGCAACAGCCCTTGGAATATTCCAGGACTTGAATACTGCTTCGATAGCGAGTTCTAATTGAGCGTATGGATCCTGCGGGAAGTCAATACCTGTCTGTTGTTTAATAATGTTTTTGTAAACAGGTATAAGTTTCTTGAATCCTTGTGCGCTTACTCCGGCGTCATTTGTTGCGCCTTCTTCTTCTTTAACCTTATCAAGTTCTTTTTCGAAAAGTTGTCTGTCTATGTGAAGAGCAACGCTTCCAAACATTGTTAAGAAACGACGGTAACTGTCATAAGCAAACCTTTCGTTTTGTGTAAGGTTTATCATGCCTTTCATTGTTTCATCATTCAATCCGAGATTGAGAATTGTTTCCATCATGCCCGGCATGCTGAACCTTGCGCCTGAACGTACTGAAACCAGGAGAGGATTTGATGCGTCACCAAATATCTTTCCTGTATCTTTTTCCACATTAGCCATAGCTATTCTTACATCGTCCATAAGGCCTGCAGGCATTGCATTTCCGTTGTCAATGTATTCCATGCAAGTCTCTGTTGTAATGGTTAACCCGGGAGGTACCGGAAGACCGGCATTGGTCATTTCTGCAAGGTTCGCACCTTTACCGCCCAAAAGGTTTCTCATATCTGCATTACCTTCTTTGAAAAGATAAACACGTTTTTGTGCCATAAAAAATCCCTCTCTTTTTACTTTTACTTACTTTTTTGCGTTGTTTAATGCGTTTATTTTGTCATTAAGTTTTATATCACAAAGAAAATTGCTGCACAACAAGAAATAATAGGGAGTGAGTGTGTGTAAAAGAAAAATATTTATTTTAAAAAAATTAATGGCAAACTTTGATAAAAACAAATAATATTTTAGATAAAATTAATTACAACAGCATAGCAATATTATGATTTGTCTAATTTACTAGCCCCTGTATGAATACAAAAAAATATATAAACGTATAAAATATCTAATAATACAAAAAATTTCATGACTATTATCCGAAAAAGGTTGAAGAGAGTTTAAAAGAATGTCACAGCATCTTAATAGAAAACCCGGGATTTTCAAAGATTATAAAATATATTTTTTTCTGACCGGACTGATTATACTCACGCTTATTTTCTTCTTTCTAAAAGCAGATAAACCAACTTCTTTCAGAGGTATGATCAACAAAGCTCAAAATTATGCTGAACAGGGGAAAATAGCATATGCTCTTGAAGAATACAAAAAAATCGTAAGACTCTACCCGGACAACTACGATGTTCACCTGAAACTGGCAGAATTGTATGAACAGCTTAATGATCCAGACAAAGCCAAAGTTGAATATATAATGGCAATAAGGCTGGGAAAAAATTACAGACATGAAGCTACTTTTGGCCTGATTGAAATGTACGTAAAAGAAAATAAATACAATATAGCAAATGACATTGCAAAAGAACTCAAAGACCCTCGAAACCCGGAAAGTCTGAAAAGACTCGGTGACTTTTATAACGAATGGGGCAATAAATTATCAGAAGGTGACAGGCTGGAAGCAATAAGAAAATACAAAAAAGCACGTGAATACTATAAAAAAGCAGGAAATAAAAAGGCAGGAGAAACCCTGGATAAAATCAACAGGGTTTATGCTAACATTGCTGATTACCTTTTAAAAAACAATCAAAAGAAAAAAGCAATAGAAATACTTAACCTGTCCATTCTGTATGAAGATAATGCCCTTGCCCACTATAAACTGGCTAAAATTTATGCACAAAGCTCTGATATAGAAAAAGCAATCCAGCAATACAGTAAAGCATTTGAACTCGATCCTAAAATCGGTAATTACAACTCCTATGTCAGCCTGCTGATGCAGCAGGCAAAAGCTTTTGAAAAAAAAGGAGATGATGCCAGAGCAAGGTTGTATTACAGAAAAGCCAAAAAACTTGATTCAAACAAGAATATACCGGACAATCCGGATGCCCGATTATTATTCAGCCTTATTGCCACAAAAATAAACGAGGACCTGGACAGGGATATACTTATCCCGGGAATAATATTTAGTCTTACCAATATTACAGATAAACCAATTGAAAAAATTAAAGTTAAAATTGTTTTTAAAGAAGATAATAAGTCCATCAGTAAACAGACAATCACAGTAGCTGATGAAGAAAACCCGCTTAAAGGCGACAGCAAAACCTCTGATATAAGCATATATTCCGACCGTCCGGTTGAACATGTATTTGATGACCACGATTTAATGGTTCAGGTCTATGTTTCCCAGGGTGAAAAAGAAAAATGGAAATTATACAGAAATATCCCGATCATCAGAAACCGTAAATCTATAATGCTAAAAAACTAAATTTTATTTTGAATAGACACAACCACAGTAATTTTGCCTGTAAAAACCATATTGCCTTGAAATCTCATTACTCTTCCTGAAACCATCCTGTTTTTTAAAATTTTCTTCAAGATATTTTATGCCGTATTTTTCCTCGGTTTGTTTGCCGATTTTATTAATAGCATTACTGTTTTTATGCGGACTTATTGTCAACACAGTAGTAAAGGCGTCAAACCCGTTTTGTTTTGCATACTTTGCTGCTTTTTCCAGTCTTAACTCAAAACATAACTCACAGCGTTTTCCCCCTTCCTTTTCCAGCTCAAAACCCTTTATTGCCCTAAACCAAACTTCTGCCTGATCAGATTCCACTATAAGCCTGTGATTTTCTTTATCAGAAAACCTGATTAATTCACCCAGCCTGATCCGGTACTCCTTTTCAGGATGAATATTCGGGTTATAAAAATAACCGGTTATCTTAAAACCTTCATCAGTTAACTTTCTAAAACAATATGCAGCGCATGGTGCACAACAAGTATGTACGAGTACAGATTCCCGCATTTTTATTTAATTTCCAGTACCTTTTGCTTCAATTCGTTATAAGGCATTATACCTTCGTATTTTCTGATACCTATTACATAGCTGGGCGTTCCGTTAATACCCATGCTTTTTGCTCTCATTATGTCTTCTTCAATTTCTTTATTGTATTTTTCAATATTTTGGGCGTCTTTTTTAAGTTGTTCTATATCCATTCCTAACTGTTCAGCCAAATTTAGTATATTGTTTTCACTCAGGTTTTTTCTGTTTTCATAAAGGAGCGTTGCTAAATCCCAGAATTTACCCTGCTTTTTTGCTGCTTTTGCGTAATATATAGCAGTACAGGCATGTGGATGAATAGACCTTTGCACAAGCGGATTACATTCACTGTTTAATGGATAATCATGGTGTTGTATTCTTATACCGTCAATATCTTTGGAAAGCCTGATCATCATGGAGTTGGATACTGCGCAGTAAGGACATTCATAATCTGTATATTCGTGTATGACAATCTCAGCTTCCTTATCCCCAAGAATATTCCCCAACCTTTCAGTTTTTTGCGGGATTACCGGTTTCTTATTCGACTCAGGGATTATAGGATTAAATGGCTTGTAAATACTGATTAAAATTAGTGCTATAACCCCAAGCATACCTAAAATAATAGCAAGATTATACCAGGTTTCGTTTGTTAAAATATTTTTAATGTCATTGAGTGCGTTTTTAAACATTTGTAACGGATCTCCCCCCATTAACGCTGTTACAAAAAGTGCACCGTTTACCAGATACAGATTCTGACATAATAAACAGACTTTTTCTATTATAAAGTAAGATATATAAAATAAAAACAGGCTTACTATAACCGAAAGCGTTGCCAGTACAAAAATATAGCTTTTAGGATGCTTAAAATCCCTGAAAATTTCAAATTTATGAAATGGGAATAAAGCTATAAGCAGTATAAAAGAGTAAAATCCTAACCCCCATAAAGCAAGCGGGACATTTAAGAATCTGGAATATTCAGTCTCTGCAACAGCATCACAGTCTATAAATTCATTAACAGCACAGAAACTCGGTGCAACATCCGGATTAAAATTTGCATTATAATACACATTGATCAGTTGAATACTTATGATAACGCCTGTTACTGCAATAAGCGCTATAAATATCCTGTTCAGTCTGCTCATATCCGTTTGCAATTCTAAATAACCCCCTGTTTTTAATAATATTTTTCATTATCAATTATATAATATTGTAGATTAAATGTTGAAGTTTTTTATATTTTTTTCAAATTTTCAAAAAATATACCAGCTTTTTTTGAGAAAAAAATTGTAATAAGTATAATGATATAAAATAATTAAACAAATTTTATTTGATTATAGGGTAAAAAGAAAACAATGGCGAAGAAAAGAACGCATATTTACGTTTCCGGCAGAGTACAGGGAGTTTTTTACAGGCAGTCAACCCTGAAAGTTGCAGCAGACCTTGAAGTTACAGGATGGGTAAAAAACCTTCCTGACGGTAGAGTTGAAGCTGTCCTTGAAGGCGATGACGATGCTGTCGATACCATGATTGAGTGGTGTAAAAAAGGACCAACTACTGCTAATGTTAGAAGTTTGGAAAAATATGAGGAAGAATACAAGGGCGAATTTGAAAAATTCAGGGTTAAATACGATTAAAAAAATATTTTTTTCTATAATCCCGGTATGCCTGCTTGTATCTTCTATGACCACAGCGCAGGTAAGTAACTTTGATGAAATAAAACTAAACGATGATACTCCTGTACAATACAAACAGTCGGAAATTAAAAATACAAACGGTGTATTGAGAGGAGGGGTCTCTGTTACGCAGGACCTGCCAAAAGAATTTTACGGTACCTGGTCAGTTGTTAGTACACTTGAAGAAACCAACAACCCGGAATTATTCAGAATGAGGAGTTCTGATATCTGGACATTCAACAGGACTGTAGATATTATAACACTCTCAAACCCGGTTTCAGGAGCATCAGCTTCAATTACGGTAACAGAAGTCAATAACAAAACCGCTATTTTTACCCGGGAACAAAGAGATGAAAACATATACGAAATTGAAAAAGCAGAAATTACTGTAGAGGGCGATAGCTTTTCCGGCACAGATTTAATTATAATAAAACACTACAGAAATGGTAAAAGGGTAAAAACAGATAAGGTAAAATATAAAGTGAGGGGATATAAAGTATCAGGACCTACTTTAAAAGATATTTTCGCAAGATAATTCAGCCAAATCAAAGAGGATAAAAAATGGATAACAGAAAAGAACATAACTATGACATTATAATACTAGGCGGCGGCCCTGCAGGACTGTCTGCGGCTATTTATTCCGCACGTGCTGTTCTAAAAACAGCAATTATAGACACCGGTGTAACCGGCGGACAACTTAATAAAATACTGGAAATCGAAAATTACCCGGGATTCCCTATGATCAGCGGCTTTGACCTTTGCGAAAAATTAGAAGCACACGTGGATAAATTTAATGTTGATAAACATATAATGCAGAATATTACAGAAATTGACCTTTATTCCCCTGTTAAAAAAATAGAAACAGAAGAAGGAATTTTTAAGGCGAATGTTGTAATTATAACAGCAGGAGCGCAACCGCAAAAACTTGGAGTTCCGGGAGAACTGGAGCTTATAGGCAGAGGTGTAAGCTACTGCGCAGTATGTGATGCGGCTTTCTTTAAGGATAAAGTTGTTTCTGTGGTTGGCGGAGGAAATGCCGCAGTTGAGGAAGCGATTTATCTCACCAGGTTCGCATCTAAAGTTAACCTGATCCACAGAAGAGACGAATTAAGAGCAGAAAAAATTTATCAGGATGAAGCATACAGAAACCCGAAAATAAATTTTATCTTTGATACAATTGTAAATTCTATAAATGGTGATGAAAAAGTAGAAACAATTTCTCTAAAAAATGTTAAATCAGGCAAAACTTCTAAAATTCCTACAGACGGTATTTTCCCTTTCGTAGGCTATGTACCTAATACCGAACATTTTAAGGATCAGATCCAGCTTGATGAAAGAGGGTTTATAAAAACTGATATTTCCCTGTCTACAAGCTGCGAAGGCGTATTTGCCGCAGGTGATATCAGGGTAACACCTTTAAGACAAATTGTGGCGTCTGTCGGTGACGGAGCACTTGCTGCTACAAGCGCAGCAAAATACTTAAAAGAAAAAGAAATCGCAAAAGCAGTAAAATAGGGCAAAACGATACTCAAACAAATAAAACAGAATAACCTGCATGCAATTCAGTATTAAAAATATTGAAAGATTTTATTTTGGAAATATAATATTATAGAACAGTTAAAATAAAACTAAATTCCCATCGAGGAGTGGCAGAGTGGTTGAATGCAGCGGTCTTGAAAACCGCCGTGGGCGCAAGTCCACCGGGGGTTCGAATCCCTCCTCCTCGGTTTTTTAATTTCTAATAAAGAATATGAAATTTCATAGACATAAATTATTACTGCTGCTGATTGTAGTTCTTGGTGCTTTATTCAGGTTTTATAACCTTGATAAAAACGGTCTCTGGTTTGATGAAATCGGGACATTAAGCGTTGCAAAAGAAAGCTTTCCGCTCGGGATAATCGATACCCTTTATCATAAGGATATTCACTGCCCATTATTTTATTTTCTGCTGCATTTCTGGATCAAATTATTCGGGGATTATGAATTTATCCTGAGATTTTTCTCCGCAATTTTTGGTACAGCAAATATATTTATATTTTATCTTATCGGAAAAACAATCAAGTCAAGGGGCACCGGGCTTATAACTGCATTCCTTGCAGCAATAAGCCCGCTTTTAATATATTTTTCTCAGGAAATAAGGTTTTATCCGCTTATTTTGCTGTTAATGTCTTTGTCATTACTATTCTTAATAAGATTTGAGAGAAAACCCTCAATTAAAAACCTTCTGGGGCTTGGTGTTGTTAACCTGGGAATTCTCTATACCTACACCATCGGGCTTGTTTTTGTCTTTTTCCAGGCAGTAATTTATCTTGGATACATGCTCATAAAGCTTTATAAAGACAAAAAACCGGAAAACAGGGTAAATATAAAAAACTTTGTGTTAACCAATGTTTTCTGCGGGTTGTTGTTTACTCCGTATTTGCCCATGTTTTTTCACCACCTGGCGGTTTCTTCCAATTCGTTCTTAAACTTCTTTGACTGGGGCAGATTCACGTTATTTGATATTTTTGTTGCTGTCCAGAACTGGTTTTCACCTTTCACCTTCGTTTATAAACACGATTATACTGAGACCTATGCTTCTTTCATGGAAATATTCGGGACTTATGGATTTTTGATATTATTCCTGTTTATAGTCGCAATACCGGCAATAATCTTTATCTCAGCAATTGTAAAAGCGGTTTTTCGCAAAAAAATTATGCTGGTGCTGTTTTTAATTTTCGCAGCCTTCTTTTCATTCGAAATACTTACAGCAATGAACGGAAGATTCATACTCCACAGCAAATATACGGTTCTAAACCTTCCTATAATCATTATCCTTTCAGGATATGGGCTATCAGAAATCAAATACAGAAAACCCATACTTATATACCTGACGATTTTATTTATCCTTTACCTGCTTATTGTACCATTTTCAACTCCTCATATATCAAGGACACAAGTTTACAGTGAGGTTAGAAGCATATTAAACAGCTATAACCTTACAGAAAAGGATATTGTAGTTATAAACCATGGCACAAGATATGTAAAAGATTATTTTTCTGGACAAACTTCCATAGTTTTTCCGCTGGATCTGGAATATACCTATTTTTACCGGGATCTAAACTCTCTGGAAAAGATATTTGCCAAATCGTTTATAAAAAGCGTTAGTAAGCAAAACGCCCGGGAAAAATTCAAAAGCTTTCTGATTATGGAAAAACCGCCGAAAAAATTCAGGAATTATATTGAAAACGATCTTATAGCGAAGCTGCCGGATGGCGCAAAACTTGCAATTTATATAAACAGAATGACAGCAAAATACGACAGACAGGAACTTAAGAAAATAACATCCAGCCCGGAAAATTATCAGGTAAAATCCCTTGCCAGAATGCTTATTTCAAAATCTTCAAATGACATTCTTACCATTTCAAAAGAAAACTTAACCCTGGTTGATTCCCAAAAACATCCCCACTGGGAAGTTTACCTTTTCAGAAAAAATTCTGACTACCCTGCCGATATTGCGTTTATTCAAATTGCTTAAAATTTATAATAAAAATGCGGTCGGCTAAACCGACTGTCCACTTACAGGGCGGGCTGGGTGGGGTTTTAAGGAATTTGAAATCAATCAACTAACGAAAACAAAACGAGTTGATTAATAATTCCGTGTTGAAGTTTCGGGTTGTTATAGGATAATTGTATTGGTCTTAATAGAATTTGGGTAAGGAATAAAGCTTTGAAAGAGATTTTAATTGCCCCGTCAATTCTGTCAGCTGATTTTGTTAACCTGCAAAGCGAGATCAAAAAAGTTGAGGAAGCAGGAGCTGACTGGCTGCATATAGATGTAATGGACGGCAGGTTTGTGCCTAATATAACCATAGGAATCCCGGTTGTTCAGGCTATCAGAAAAATAACAAACATGACACTTGATGTGCATTTAATGATAGTTGAGCCCATAAAATATGTTAATGACTTTGCTGATGCTGGTTCTGACATTATCACAGTACATATTGAAGCATGTCCTGATAATGCAGAAGAAACCATAAATGCAATTAAACAAAGGAATATCAAAGCAGGCATTTCGATTAAACCTAACACTCCGGTAAAAGACATAGAAAACCTAATTAAAAAAGTTGACCTGGTACAAATTATGACAGTAGAACCAGGATTCGGCGGCCAGAAATTTATGGTACATTGCCTTGAAAAAGCACGTGAGATCAGGGATTTTTCAGATAAACATGGGCGGGATATATATATAGAAACAGACGGCGGGATAAATCATGAAACAGCCGGATTATCTGTGAAAGCCGGGGTTAATGTGCTGGTTGCAGGGTCTTATGTATATAATGCGAATGATGTCAGCAAAGCAATCAATTCACTAAAATTATAGAAAATTAGGATAAATCTTTAGAGAAAAGTTTAAAAAATAGCAAATACGTCAATAAAATAAGTGTTAAAGAATTGCCAGATGTACTCTTTTCGGTTATAAATAAGTGTATTATCTATAAAATAAGCCCGAATTAAAGAGAACAGATGAATACAAAGTTTAAAATCAAAAAATTAGAAAACTACCCGCTAAAAGAACATACAACCCTTAAAATTGGCGGAAATGCTTTTGAGGTATATGTCCCAAATTCTTTAGAAGAAGTTTATGAGCTAAAAACCATGCTTTCCTGTGAAGACCTGACCATTATCGGCCAGGGGTCAAATATTCTGGTCTCATCACAGGGCGTAGAAGAAAGAATTATATTTACCCACAACCTAAAAAACTACGAAATCACAGATGAAGTGATGGTAAAAGCAGAATGCGGGCTTAAATCATCCAGCCTGGCAAAAATTCTTCTTAAAAAAAACCTCACAGGGCTTGAGTTTCTCATAGGAATCCCCGGCTCTCTCGGCGGTGCGGTTACTATGAACTCATCCGCTCACGGCCAGGCAATAGAAGATACTATTGAATCAGTAGAAGTAATGGACCTTTGCACTAACGAAATATTCACTCTCCATAAATCAGATTTAAAGCTTGGATACAGGGAATCATTTGTGAAGAAAAACCGACACCTTGTATTAACCGCAACATTTAAACTGCAAAAAGAAGATTACTACAAAATTGCGGAAAGAATGGATTTCCATGTAAATTACAGAAAGGAAAAACACCCTGCGCTTTCTATGTATCCAAACGCAGGAAGTACTTTCAGAAATCCTGCTCCTGATGTATATGTAGGCAAGCTGATTCAGGATTTAGGCGGAAACAACTGGAAAGAAGGCGGAGCAGAAATTTCTGCTTTACACTGTAATTTCCTTATTAACAAAGGTAATGCGACATCTCTTGATGTATCAAGACTTATGCACAGGATATATCAGGGCGTCAAGGAGAATTACGGATATGACCTGATAGCGGAAATCAGGTATTTAGGCGTGCCAACACAGGAAGAGAAAGAGATATGGGAACAGTTTACAGTTCATTAAAAATAAAAAAAGACACAAAAATAGCAGTACTCTGCGGCGGAATGTCAAGCGAACGGGAAGTTTCACTTAGATCTGGCAAAAACTGCTATAAAGCACTGCAAAGACTTGGTTATAATAATTCCTGCCTGGTTGATGTTGACAGAAATATCGCCAGCACACTAGTTGACAGGAAAATTGAAATAGCATTTATCACACTCCATGGTAAATACGGGGAAGACGGCTGTATCCAGGGCCTTCTGGACATACTGGAAATACCCTACACCGGCTGCGATGTAAAAGCCAGTGCAGTAAGCATGGACAAGGAATTCACCAAAAGAATAGCCAAGACACAGGATATACCGGTAATTTTTTCTGTAATGGTTAATAGTCTTGATGAACTGGAAGAAAAAGCTCCTGATTTAACCTACCCGCTTATGGTAAAACCAGTCAGGGAGGGCTCAAGTATCGGCATGTCAAAGGTTAATACATATGAAGAACTGGAAGATGCAGTTAAAACTGCCATAAAATACGACACTCACGTGATGCTGGAAAATTATATTGAAGGCAAGTCAGTTACTGTAGGTGTACTGGATATTGATAAAAAGACCATAGCCACACCAATTCTTGAGTTAAGATCAAAAACAGGCTGGTATGACTATGAAGCAAAATACACAGCAGGCTTAACAGAGTTTATACTCCCGGCAGAAATTGACGATGAGATGACAAAATATACCCGGGAGCTTGCTGTAAAGACACATAAAGCGGTTGATGCCAAAGGAATGAGCAGGGTGGACTTTATAATTACAGAAAATGAAACTTACCTGCTTGAAATAAATACCATTCCAGGAATGACAGACCTGAGTGATCTTCCTGCACAGGCCAAAGAGATGGGTATAGAATATGACGAGCTGGTGGAAATTATCCTGAACAGCGCAGCATATAGGCCTTATTTTAATAAAAATCTTCTGGAAAGCCCTGCATCTAAAGCATAATTAAACTAAGTACGCCGGATCCATTTTATTGTAAAGTTCTACTTCAAAATCCCTGGGCTTAAATAGGGGCAAACCTGAGCCGGGGATAAAGGTGAGTTCACCAAACCTTATTCCATAATCGGTTAAATACAAATCAATCCTGACAAACGGGAATAAGACGCCGATTTTTTCTGCTATTTGTATCATTTCTTCCAGTTCAGCAGGTTTTGGGGCAACGTCGTTCGAAGTAGGATCCATAATTTCTACATCAAGTTTATTCCAGTTCCTGTCGTATAAATACAGCTTATGCTCGCCAAAACGGTCTTCATTCAGCTGGATCATCTCGCATCTTCCATTTACAATAAATAATTTATAATCAGTGGGGATTCTCCCGTTCATAGAAACAAAAGGCTCTACAATGATTTTGGGATTAAGGTCCATATAGCAATATTCTCGAGCCATTTTGCCATAATTTTGTTTCAGCCATTTTTGAGCGGTTTTCAATTCTTTTTCATTCAGCTTGCCACCATTTTTAATAATTATCCTTCCTGCCATATGAGTGGGTTTGACTACATATTTGTCATGTATGCAGAAGTCTTTCAGATCATCGATTTTTTCATAAACCCCAAGACTGGATGTAACGTATTTTTCTCCCACATACACTTTAATAAAACGTTTCACAGTATCTTTATCGATGAAATAGCCGTATTTAGTAGCAGATGGTGAATTTTTCAGAAAAAAAAGGTAATCATGAAGATAGCGCATGTTTTTTTTAGTCGGAAAATATCCATAATTCGCAAAATAAGATAAGTAGTTTCTTGAATATATAAAAAAAGGAGTTTTGGGTAAAATTTCAAAAACTTTTTTTATTAAATTTTTCATTTTTTATCACCTATCTAAATTTATGTTTTAGTCATAGATACAATTGTTTTACATACCTGTTGAAAACTAACATTTTCTATTATTTCTGCTGATTTTTTTCCCATCAAGTCTGCATTATCGAGAGCTTTTCCTATTTTTTCCGCAAGCTCATCATTGTTATTAAGGCTAAAGACATATCCGTTACATCCATCCTTAACAAGACTATTTGCGCAACCTACCCTGTCAGAAACCACTACCGGAAGGTTAAAGTTCATTGCCTCATTAACCACAAGCCCCCAGGGTTCAAAACTGGAAGGCAAAACAAACAAATCTGCCGCCGTATAAAACATAGAAAGCTTATTAAACCCCTGAAACGGGACAAGTATAACTTCATTATCTAATCCTGAATGGTTTATCTCTTCTTTAAGGCTTATTTCAAGATCACCTCCACCTACCAAAAGTAATTTAAACGGATAAGAATCGTTATTTTTTAATTTTTCGATGGCTGACAGCAGACTGAAAAGATTTTTTTCAGTAACAAATCTTCCCACATATAAAATCACTTTTTCTTCCGGTTTAATCCCAAGTTTTCTTTTTATCAGGTTTTTTTTTCTATTTAGTCTTAAGTAATTATTCCTGTATTTTTCATTGTATATCGGGGATAAAGCAGTGTATATTTCAGCTTTTGGGTTAAAATTCAATATTAATTCTTTAACATGGTCTCCATATGCAATAAATTTGTCGAAAATTGCATCATTTATGTATATTTTTTTAATCAATTTTTTCAGAAAAGTATTTGTTGTATAAAAAGAATTTTGCTCCCATAATATGGTTTTGGTATTGGAAAACTTTGCTATAAAGGCAGACATAGGGCCAATAAACCTTGTCCCCCCTTTGAATATCACCAGGTCATATTTATTCTGAAGAATTTCATTAATAACACTCCACCCACCAAAGTACACAAACCTGTTTTTTCCGGGTTGTTTAAGCATACAGACATCTTTGATTATTTCATAGTTGTACCTGGAAGTGTTTAAGAAGTCCAATGCCCATTTCCTGTCCGGCTCAGTAAATGCGCATGCTTTTACGGTAAAATCAATCTCGTCGTACTCGGACAAATGATTAAATAAATCATTTATATAAGGAGAAATTATATTTGTAAGCAGTAAAACTTTCTTCTTTTTCATACAGCTACAGGTCTATTACTTAACAAACCCATTATTCAAGTTTAAAAAATTAAAACTATAGCCTCTTTCACAGTCTTGTCGGGTAATATTCGACATTTTTAGTATATTAAATTTTATTAAGAAGACTCCAAAATCTATAATTTCAATTTACAAGGAGTAAGATTTTTTAATAAATGTTATAACTATTTCTGTTTTTCCGAATAAATGTTGAAAGTACACTTAAAATATTTATATAATAAGTATATAAATTACACTTAATAAAAATAAATGACAAAGGAATAGTAGAAGTACAATCTAAAGAAGAGGTACAATATAGTTAAAGTAGGGATAATAAATGTAGAGGGCAACAATGGTAAAGACAGACAGAATCGATTCAATTGTATTCGATCTCAAACAGTCCATTGAAGATTTAAGCAACGAGCTTAAACTTATGGTAGAAGAAATCAACGAGCTTAATCAGCGAATGGAAAAATTTGAAAAAAACAAGTAAAACACCCGCAAATTTATAGAAGCTGACCACAAATGGTCAGCTTCTTATTATATAAATATCCCCGGCTTTTACAATTTTTTAAATCTTATTTTAGCGTTTTTTGTTCCTGACTTTTAACTTTTCTTCTAACTATTTATATAAAAACAAAATATTTTGTCTATATTCAGTATATATAAAATTCTTTACATAACTTAACCTAATACGCTATAACTCTTTATTACTGTACTTTAGGAAAAATCAAAACTTTTGTCAAAAGTAATATATCTAAAAATTGTTTAACCTATTTAACCCAAAAAATTAGTGTATACAATAATAATATAAAATACTATTTTTTACGTATAATATACAAACAATAATTTTAATTTTAAGACCGAGGAGATAAAAATGGCTAACGCAAAACTAAGGCCCCCGACAGTCGATGAAATAGCCTCCATGTGGCAGGTATCCGGCTTAAAGGGCAAGCTTATATTTACTTTTATTATGATTGCGCTTTTCAGAATGGGGGCACACATCCCTTTATTCGGGATTGATGCAGAAGCATTCAAACAAATTATAGAAAGCGGACAGGGCGGAAACATCATAGGCTTTCTTGACCTTTTTTCCGGCGGGGCACTTGGCAGGGTATCTATCTTTGCTCTTGGAATAGGGCCATATATTACCGCATCAATTATTATGCAGCTTTTGGCCGCGGCTATTCCTTCGCTTGAAAAACTTCAAAAAGAAGAAGGGGACGAAGGAAGAAGAAAACTGTCGCAATATACAAGAAGATTTACAGCTATACTTGCATTATTCCAGTCATTTGTGTTGATGACCTATTTAACCAGGATTAACGCACTTCAAGTAGATAGCTTTATTTCGTTAACTTTTATAGGTTCAGTACTGACACTGGCAGCAGGCGCAGTGTTTATAATGTGGCTGGCTGAACTTATCACAGAAAGAGGCATAGGAAACGGCGGTTCATTGCTGATTTTCTGCGGTATTATAGCAGGAATACCTTTTTATGCGGAAAGGACCGGCGAACTGGTCGCAGGACTGCCGGGTATGCAATTAGCTCTGGTTGCGCTGATCATTATATTTCTCGCAACTATTGTACTAATCGTTATAATGCAGGAAGCAATGAGAAAAGTTATTATTGTTAATGCAAAACGCCAGGTAGGAAACAAAGTATACGGTGGCGTTAACACTCATATCCCGTTCAAACTCAACCCCGGCGGTGTTATGCCGATTATTTTCGCTGTGGCAATACTGTTATTCCCGACAACAATCCTAAGTGTTGCAGGTCAGGCAAATTTACCTGGTTTATTGGGTGATGTTATTCGATTTTTGACAGATACTGTCCTTAACCCGGGCGGTTATATATATTATTTACTGTACTTCCTGCTTATTGTAGGGTTAACATTCTTCTATGCGTCAATTATGCCTAATATGCAGCCAAAGGAAATTGCGCAAAACCTTAAAAAGCATGGAAGTTCAATTCCCGGAATCAAACCGGGCAAACCAACAGCTGATGCTCTGGAAAAAATCCTCTCAAGAGTAACATTTATAGGAGCGGTTGGACTTGGTGTAATCGCCCTGATTCCCGGAATCGCTACAAGCATTACCAAAATCACCCCATTACAAGGTATTGGAGCTACAGCGCTTATAATTATGGTTGGTGTTGCTTTAGATTTTATTAATCAGATAAAAACACATTTGTTAGCAAGACAGTATGAAGGGTTTTTGAAGCAATGAAAAAAAGAATGATTTTTCTTGGACCTCCCGGAAGCGGCAAGGGAACACAGGCCAGCAAGGTAGCTGAATCACTGGAAATTCCGCACATTGACACAGGCAGCATGCTCAGAGAAGAAATCGCTGCAGGTACAGAAGAAGGAAAAATTGCCGAACAATATATTAACCAGGGACAACTTGCCCCGGCAGGCCTGGTAATTCAAATCATCAAAAACAGGTTATCCAGACCTGATACCAAAAACGGCTTTATTCTGGACGGGTTCCCAAGAAGCCTGGAGCAGGCTAAAGGGCTGGATGAAATTCTCAAGGATATCGATGAACAAATTGATTATGTATTCAATATTGATCTAGATGAAAGAATCCTTATAGACAGGATGGCATACAGAAGGTCCTGCAAAAAATGCGGCCACAAGTACAATATGAAGTTCAACCCGCCTGAAAACGATAATAAGTGCAATATCTGCGGAAGCGAACTTGTACAGCGAGCCGACGACAACGAAGAAACAGCCACCAAAAGAATTCAAACCTATAAAAAAGAAACAGAGCCGTTAATAAACTACTATACAGAAAAAAGGCTCATTATAAACGTTGACGGCGACAGGGAAATCTACGATATATTTGAAGAAATAATGGAGTATCTGGAGACACAGGCGAAAATATGATCACAAAAAAATCGAGGCACGAAGTCAGCCTCATGAAGACAGCTGGAAGTATCGTGGCTGAAGTTCATGAATTGATGAAAGAAATGGTAAAACCGGGAGTTTCGACTCTGGAGCTGGACGAAAAAGCTGAAAAACTTATCAAAGACAATAAAGCTGTACCGGCATTCAAGGGATACCACGGATTCCCCGGTTCTATATGTGCTTCGATAAATGAACAGGTTGTACACGGAATCCCCGACAAGGATATTATCCTAAAAGAAGGAGACATCATAAGCGTTGATGTGGGCGCAATCTACAAGGGGCTTGTAGGCGACGCCGCAATCACACTTCCTGTTGGAGAAATATCCGATGAATTAAAGCTGCTCCTGAAAGTTACCGAAGAAGCGCTTTATGCAGGGATAGAACAGGTGCTTGCGGGAAATAAACTTTATGACACGGTTTCTGCCGCTGTAGAAAACAAGGCTAATGAACATGGATATGGAATTGTCAGGAGCTATGGTGGGCATGGTATCGGAAGAAGTATGCATGAAGAACCTTTTGTATATAATTTCAGGCCCGGCGTGCCTGGCCCGGAATTAAAACCCGGTATGGCTATATGTATTGAACCTATGTTTAATCTGGGGACAGGGTCTGTGCATACAAAGCCCGACAAATGGACTGTAGTAACTGATGACGGCAAACCATCCGCGCATTTTGAGCATACAATCCTTGTTACCGACTCAGAACCGTTAATCCTCACGCAAATTCACAGTTAATTCTATATAACTGCATCATCAAAAAGAATCGGATTTTGCCGAATTTCCTGTAATAACTCATCTCTTCTGGATTTAGGCAGGTAAAATTCGTCGTGCGGTGCATTCTTATAGTGTACGAAACCAAAGTTCATATTCATGTTATGCGCTTTTTTATTGGTATTAAAACTAATGATACTGATATTTCCGTCTCTTGAGCACCTGGAGGACAGAGCACAGATTATCCTGTAAATTGTAGGACCTACACGAGAGTATTCTTTTTCTTTCATATTACGAACATGAGCGGCGTAAACTGAATCATCTTCCAGTCTTATATCGCTGAATCCTACCACATCCCCATCCGGCTTCAAAAGATTTATTATACTGTCCTCTACAACCTCTCCATATCTCGTAGGCATAACAAGATCACCTTTCAATGCGATAAAGACAGGCTCAGGTATATGCGAGAGTTTATTTTCAACAGTTGTTTTGCCGATTATCCTGAACCCACTTTCTTTACAGTATTTATCCACAGCAGCGGAGACTTTCCGGGAACTCCGTATGATAGACTGCTCTGTTTTCGGTTTATATCCAAAATGCAATTGTGGAGTATATTGATTTTCTTTTTCATCATTCTTGTGAGTTCCTAACCCTGGCTTTCTGTTATTAAAATTATTCTGTTTTATTCTTATAGACGTTATATTCATAAGTTAATCTTTTATAATATTTACTCTCTACCATCAGTTTCTTCAGACGTAATACCAATATCAATTCCCGGATGTTCATCAGGAAGGTGCTCGTCCAGGAACTTCCGAACTTCATCCATTGGAATTGCAGTACTCATAGTTGTGTTATTAAACGTTCTGTTTGATATACCAATTGGCCTACCCTGTAAATCAACTAAAGGTCCTCCCGAGTTTCCGGTATTTATAGATGCATCTGTAAGGATAAGATTTACACGCATGTGGGTATTAATTCCTGTATTACTCAATACTCCAGCGGTTACAGTACCTTCTTGCCCATACATATTACCTACACTTACTACGGTCTCTCCTCTAATAAGGGGGTCTTGAGTTATATCTCTGAATTCTTGAATTGGTCTGGATCTATCAGGAATATTTTCCGAATCTATTGGTCTTAAAACAGCAAGATCATCAACTCTGTCATAAGCAACAAGTTCTGCTATAACTGGTTCAGCTGTATCATCCCTACCATAAAAGTCCAGCTCATATTCATAGTGTTTATTTTCATCTAATGAGTCAATTAAGGTGCTTGTTTCCGCAATTACGTGATAATTGGTTATAATATTAAGCTCTCCAGCATTATTTCTAACTAAAACACCTGATCCTACTATATATCCATGTCTATCACCTTCTCTGTAATTTCTATTAGTAATACGAACAACTGATGGCTCTACCTGTCTTGCAACATTGGCTATATTTTCCACAGTAGTGCTTGCCAAAGCACTCTGGTTTGCTTGAATATTCCAGCCGCTATTGCTAGTAAGGCCTTCTAATGTTTGTTCCAGAGTAGCAATTCTTTCAGCCTGATCAGTATTAACTTTATACTGATAACTTCCTGCTCCTAATACTGCTGCTAATAAAGCAGCTGGCATTCCTTTTCTTTTAATTTTTTCCATAGTAGTTGGCTGATCATTTTTAGCTGGCTTTTGTTCTTTATTATTATTCCCAAACCCTGGCTTTCTGTTATTTAAATTATTCTGTTTTATTCCAACCGGGACTATAAACATAATTTAATTCTCATTCATAAACTTCACATATTTATACAAAACGTATGAAAATAATTATTGTCCTTTGTACAATAAAAAATTCTCAATTTAATCTAAAAAGCTTCAAATAAAAGATTTTAGAGCTTAACATTTGTTTAAATACATAAAAAACAAGGCGGGGTTTGCTCTGAGCAAACCCCGCCTTCTAAAAAGTATATTTACTGATCTACAGTGTAAATATCGGTGCAAATACTAGTGAAACAATCGCCATTAACTTGAGAAGAATATTTAGTGAAGGACCTGATGTATCCTTACAAGGGTCTCCCACTGTATCTCCGGTAACTGCTGCTGCGTGTGCAGGGCTGCCTTTACCGCCAAGATTTCCTGCTTCAATGTATTTTTTCGCATTATCCCAGGCACCGCCGCTGTTTGCAAGCATAATTGCGAGACAAACACCTGATGCGATAGCGCCGAATAACATTCCGCCCAGAGCCTCAGGTCCAATTAAAAGACCAACAGCTAAAGGAGCTGCTACAGCCATTAATCCAGGAAGAGCCATCTGCTTGATAGCGGAAGTTGTGCTGATATCAACGCATCTTGCATAATCAGGCTTTGTAGTACCTTCCATAATTCCGGCGATTTCCTTAAATTGTCTTCTTACTTCAGTTACCATTTCGCTTGCTGCTTTACCTACTGCACCCATTGTAAGTGCGCAGAATACAAACGGTAATGAAGCACCGAACAGTAAGCCTACGGAAACTTCCGGATTAAGAATGTCAACAGACTCAAGTCCTACAACTTTTGAATAAGCTGTTAACAGTGCTAATGAAGTAAGAGCAGCTGAACCGATAGCAAAACCTTTACCAATAGCCGCTGTAGTGTTTCCTACAGAATCAAGTTTGTCTGTTTTTTCTCTTACTTCCGGTGGCAGTTCTGCCATTTCAGCGATTCCACCTGCGTTGTCTGATACAGGGCCGTAAGCATCAACTGCTATAACCATTCCTGCTGTAGCAAGCATACCTATTGCAGCGAGTGAGATTCCGTAAACACCGCCAGCATAGTATGAGAAGATTACCGCTAATACTATTGCGATGACAGGAAGGAATGTTGATATCATACCAACGCCTAAACCTGCGATGATGTTAGTTGCTGCGCCTGTTACTGAAGTTTCAGCTATATCTTTAACAGGTCTGTATTCTGCTGAAGTGTAATATTGTGTGAAAAGCCCGATAGCTATTCCAGCAGCCAGTCCCAGGACTAATGCCCAGAAAAGGTTGAATTCAGTCGGTAAAAGGGTTATAACCGCAAAATATGAACCCACAAGCATAATTGCTGCTGCTGCGAAAGTTCCCCAGTTGAGAGCCTGCATCGGGTCTGATTTTTCGTCTGTTCTTACGAATGCTGTACCTAATATTGAGGAAAAAATTCCCACTGCGGCGATAATCATAGGAAGAAGAACGCCCTTTTCGCCGAATGTTACAAGACCAAGTGTCATTGCTGCAATTATTGAACCAACATAGGATTCAAAAAGGTCAGCGCCCATACCAGCTACATCGCCTACGTTGTCGCCTACGTTATCAGCGATAACAGCAGGGTTTCTCGGGTCATCCTCAGGAATTCCTGATTCAACCTTACCCACAAGGTCAGCCCCAACATCAGCCGCTTTGGTGTAAATTCCACCGCCAACACGTGCGAATAATGCTATTGAACTGCCGCCAAGAGCAAATCCGTTAACAATACTGGGATCCTGATAGATCATATAAAGAATTGATAATCCTGTAAGACCAAGTCCTACAACTACCATACCCATAACAGTCCCGCCGGAGAAAGCGATTCTCAATGCGCCGTTAAGGGATTTAGTGGCAGCCTGTGCTGTTTTTACATTAGCACGGGTTGAAACAACCATTCCGATAAATCCGGCAATAGCTGAAGCAATACTTCCTGAAATGAAACAAATAGCTGTCTGCATGTCGATGAAGTAAGCTATCAAGCCGAAAACTACAATTACAAAACCGGCAAGGGCTGTGTACTCACGCCTTAAGAAAGCCATAGCGCCTTCCTGTATATATTTGGCGATTTCCATCATTCTTTCGTTACCCGGTTCTGCTGCTGTGATTTTTGCAGCGAGTAACCCTGCAAAAATCAATGAAATAATACCTGCTGCAAGTGAAGTGTAAATTAAGTTACCTGTAGCAAGAACATCGAACTTGAATACCGCAACTGCAATTGCAAGTGCGATAAGGATTATAGCTACGCCAATGTATTCTGCGCCCGCCATCCCTTTGCGTTGTTTGTCCGCCATGTTTGTGGCCTCTTCATTTGGTTTTTCCATAGTCAACATTTACCTTTTCTCCCACATATATATTCATACTTATACCAGGATACGTAAATATTACCAAATAAATATAAAAAGTGTAGAAAAATTTAAGCGAAGTATTAAAGTGATTTAGAAGAAAATAATTTTATTTCAAATTTAATAGCCAGCCCCGTCTGCCCCGTTAATATCTATATAAATATAGCCACAGAATATGTCTCCATTTGCCAGAGCTGCATTTAAATAAAGCCATTATTATTGTTACTGATTATTTTCATCAACTCATCTTAATTGTATTTTTTTATTAACTAATTTTAATAAAATTTTTGGTTTAATAAAAACTTATTAGCTCTCTATAAAGTTATTTTTATTCACCGAGCCTGTCGTATTTGGTTAATTCATTGAATAATTCATCAAAAACCTCTATAACCCTGTCAATTACTTCTTTATCAATATTATACGGCGGGCAAAGCAGGACTGTATACTGTCCGAGCGGTCTTAAAACAAGCCCCTTCTTAAAAGCAGCCATTGTAAATTCTTCTGAAGGAATTTCTGTCACAATTTCATATAGCATGCCATATGGAATAAAATCCGCCAGCCCTATATGCGATTTTTCTAAATCCTTAAATTTTTTCTCAATATACCAAGCATTCTCTTCAATTGTTGTTTTATACTTTTCGTTGTTTTGGATAAAATCCACAGCTTCCTTATACCCTGCTGAATATGTCCCGGGTGATTCTGAAACATCCGCTTTTTCACAAATATCTTCCCTGAAAGAAACCATGTAAAAAGGTCTTCCTGCGGTTAATCCTCTTGATGCGATGAATATATCAGGCTGGATTGATTTATCAAAATTAAACAAGCCCCTGTTAAGCCTTAATGGAGAAATTGAACAGGTATCATAAATTAAAAGTGCATTGTTTTTCACGCATAATTCTTTTAAAAGCTCTAAATATTTTATTTCAGCCAACTCCAGATAACCTTTTACCTGTACTATTTCTACTATAACAGCAGCTGTGTTCTTGTTTAAGAAAGTTTTAAGAGCAGATTCATCGTTCAAATGTATATTAATTACATTCTTTTCCGTAAAATTAATATTTCCATTCTCTACAGAAGAAATCAAAACCGATTTTTCCGGCTTTGTAGTTATAAGTTCCTTTAAAAAACCGTAAGCAAGGCTCTTTTCCTGAAAAACCCTTGTTTTTTCATATCCTGTCTTTTCCTTAACAAGTTCTTCCAGTCCAGATGCGGCTTTTGATTTCAAATGCCGTGTTTCAAAAAATCCGCTTTCCTGCTGATCAAAAGAAAACCCCCTTGGCATGTTATCGTTGTTTGATGTTAAATCAAGATATTTATTCTCCTCTTCATCATACAAATACAGGCCTTCTGTCCTGGTGATTTCGCCTTTAAACAAAGGGGGTGCTGTATTTTCCTGTGCTTTTACCGATTCTATAATGTCATAATCAAAATGTTCTGTATGCATATTTTTTGTCCTGATAGCTTTCTCACTGAATTTTAGTATTTTAATAGTAATTAAAAATTATAGTAAAAATTGTTATATATCTCTAATGATTATATAATTTAATATAAGTTTGTAAAAATAACTTTTTTTATTTCAGATAGGATAAAACAATTTGGATACAATTACCCCAAACAGCGACGAGCTGGCAGTTAAGAGTTATAACAAAAGAAAACTGGGCAGGCTTAGAAAAAGAAGAAAAATGCGCAGGCTGAAAATATTGCTTGCAAGGCTAAGAGTTCTCGCAAGACTCGCCGGTTATGTCATTATAATATGGCTTTTTATAAAATTAACCAATGTTCCGGCCTGGTATTTAAACGAAAACATATTTATGACCTATCCGAACAAATACCTTGAGCTTGAAGGATACAGTATTGTTTCTACCAAACACGTAATGACAAAGTTGCAGGAAATTAAACTGCCGAAAAAACCGCTTTATCTTATTGATACAAAGCCTATTGAGAGTAAAATAAGCGAATTACCCCCGGTAAAAAGAGTTATTGTCAGAAGATATTGGCTGCCGGCAAGGCTGAGAGTTGTTATAGACGAGCGGACTCCTGCCCTTTCAATTGTTCCTAACAGCAAAGTTGATCCTATTGCAGTATTTACACTGGATGGAAACAAAGTTGAGATACTGGAAAAAGAGTATCTGCCCCTGCCTGATAAAATGCAAACGTATAAAATTATCACCTATGACGATTATAAATCATGGAAACCGGCACAAATCCCTTATATTCAAAGACTGGCAATGTATCTGGAAAACGCTACAGATGACAGGCTGGAATATCTTGATATAAGAAACCCGGATGATGTCTATGCCCAGATGAACCACTTTAGACTCAGACTGGGTGCGTTAAAAGGCAACGAAATTTTCCAGAGAATACAAAAAGTCAGCTCTGTGATTCCGGAAGCTATGAAAATCAAAGATAATATTAATTATATAGACCTTCGCTGGAATAATGTATCTATAAAGCTTAAAAAGAATAATTAAACTTTATATCCTGCCGAAAAATCCTGCTAATTCTTTTTTTGGAATAGTATGACAAATTTTTCTGCCGTGCGGACAGGTCCTTGGATACTTTGTTTTTTGCCAATTAACTATTAGCTCCTCCATCTGGCTTAAAGAAAGTTTTTCTCCTGCTTTAACCGCAGCCCGGCAAGAAGTCCTTATTAATAATTCATCTTCTATAGTATCAGGAGAAGACTTAAGAGCTTTTAAAACATCTTCCATCAGTTTTTTAGGATCTTTCTGAGCGACAATATTCGGGACTTTCCTGAATTTTACAGTTAAATCCTGCCTTTTTCCTGTATAAATCGCCACGGAATTATCACCTGACCTGTCTGATGAGGCTTTCACATGAATAAATTCCAATTCATATCCGTACTTCGAAAGCAGATTATGATTTTCCTGCAGCAGCTGGACTTCTTCATAATCAAGAAACACAGCCTCTGATGCAAGCATCATCTGGGATACAGGGGTTGATTCCTGTTTAAGTTTTTCATAAAGGTATCTTTCATGCGCTATATGCTGATCAATTATTTGAAGCCCTTTCTTTGATTGGATCAGTATATATGTATTATCCATCTGGCCAATAATTCTTGGTTTTTCTGCAAACTCCTCCTCTGCTCCTTCCAGATCAAAGCGGCTTTGTTGAGGTTGCTTCACTAACACTTCCTGAATATCGTCTTCTTCAAACTCTGCATACTCATAACTTTTATGAGCAGCCTGTTTAGACAGGCTTGCAAAGTCCAGGATTTTGGATTTTTCCTCTATGCTTATGGAATCAGGTTTTATATGTTCATTGCAGCGGTTATCAAAGACCACGCTGTCTTTCTGATCTTCCTGCATTTGCGGAATGGAAGACATAGTATTTTCTAGTGCTGACTTAATTGCAGAATATACAAAATTAAATATCAGGTTAGGATTAATGTATTTTACTTCTCTTTTTGCCGGATGAACATTTATATCCAGGTCTTTTAAAGGAATTGAAATATTCAAAACAGCATAAGGGTGTTTACCGGAGGGAATCATATCACTGTATGCAGTATCAATTGCCTTAAATATTACCGGGCACTTTACTGACCTCCCGTTTATAAAGGTATAAATAGCTTTTTTATTAGAGCGCACAAAATCAGGGTTACTTACAAATCCTGCTACTTTCAGATTAAACTGCGGGTCTTCCTTGTGGACTTCAGCAAATTCACTAATTATGTTTTTGGAATAAATTTCTCCTATTGTACTGGTAAGATCGCCGCTTCCTGTTGTTTTCAGAATGGAATTTTTGTTGTTTATCAGGTTAAACGCCACATGCGGGTTTGCCAGTGCTATATTCTGGACGGTTTCTGATATAGCAGCCAGTTCTGTATTGGTCTTTTTCATAAACTTCAATCTGGCTGGAATATTATAGAACAGCTCCTTAACTTCCATTATTGTCCCGGTAGCGCAGCCTGCTTCAGAATAAGTTATTTCAGAATTTTCGCATTCAACTCTTATCCCTGACTCAGCATCGGCTGTTTTTGTTATACAGATAACTTTTGCCACGGAAATAATACTGGCAAGAGCTTCCCCTCTAAACCCCAGGGTGGATATTGACCATAAATCCTTCTGGTCATTAATTTTACTTGTAGCATGCCTTGAAAATGCAAGGGTAACGTCTTCCTTATCTATGCCATGTCCGTTATCCGCAACCCTGATATCCCTGCAGCCGTTAGAAATTTCTACTTCAACCCTGGCGGCGCCCGCATCAATTGAGTTCTCCAAAAGTTCTTTTACAACAGAAGCCGGTCTTTCTATTACCTCTCCCGCTGCTATCTGATTTATAAGGTTTTCCGGTAAAAGTTTTATTTTTTTCATAATTTTCTATTATTATTACCTATAAAATTATAACAACGAATAAACCGGAATTATAGTGAAATGAGTTTATTTTTAGGAAAACCGAAATGAATAAGGTTACACTCCCGCATAAGCCGGGCAAAGCTGAATTTTCCTAAAAAACGCTCTCTGCTTACGCATTAGTCCTGGTTTCTTTTTAAAGGAACTATACCAATTACAATTTTTAAAATTATATTTGATAAAAAGTAAAAAGAATATTTATTAAAAAATTTATTTCCTGATAATAATATCCAGCTTTCCCCTTTTATCAAAAACGTCGATTACCAGACCGGTCCTGGCTTTTCTGAATTCGATGTTTACACTGGCACTGCCTACTTTTAGATCTCTCATTTCCAGCACATTTAACCATTCAGGCAGCTGTGGATTTAGTATTCTTAACTTACTGTTCTGTGCATCGGGTTCCATGTTTAACATGGACTGTATAAGCAGAAAAATACTTGCTGTTGCCCATGCCTGAGGAATACACGCCACGGGGTAACTTACAGGAGGATCCTGTCTCTGGTAATACCTTGTAAATCCGCAAAACAGTTCAGGCAGCCTTTTATAGTGCATAAGTCTTGCTGCGTCAAACATTGCTGAGGATATTTTTAATACTGACTCAGAAGCCCCTATTTTTGAGAGACCGAATGCAATTAAACTGTTATCATGCGGCCAGATTGAACCATTATGATAACTCATAGGGTTATATGTAAATGAATCATAGCTTATTGTTCGGATTCCCCACCCGCTAAACATATCATATCTCAATAGTCTTTTAGCTATTCTTTCCTCATATTCAGGGGAAAGAATACCCGTTTCCAACAAATGACCGGGGTTGGAAGTTATAACCTTAAGCTGGTTTCCGTATTTATCCAGTGCAAGGGCATAGTATCCTAAATCATCCATCCAGAAAGCATCGTGAAATTTCTTCTTAAATTCTCCGATATCAGATAAAATTCTGTTAGCCAGTTCAATTTCTCCCATATAGCTGGCGAGTCCGGCTAGTTTTAATTTTGCAGAATAAAAATACCCCTGAACCTCTACCGGTGAAATAGGGGGCTCCGCAAGGGAACCGTTAGCATGCATATATGAATCCCAAGAATCCTTCCACGCCTGATTATCCAATCCTCCTTCACTTTTCTTTATGTAGCTGGCAAAGCCATTATATAAAGGGTAAGTATCCATCCACTGCAAACAGGAAAGCGCATTTGGCCATAACATCTCAAGTGTATCCCTGTCATTTGTCCATTTGAAATAATCATAAAGAAGAATTATCCACAGAGGAGTTGCGTCCAGGGTGCCATAATATGGAGTATGAGGAACCTTGTTACTCCTGGCAAGTTCCCCGAAACGAATCTCATGAAGAATTTTCCCGGGCTCTTCTTCACGCCAGGGGTCTTCTTTCCATCCCTGGAATTTTGCCAGAGTTTCCAGGACATTTTTTGCCAGCTTCGGCGTTAACAGAAGCGCCTGCCTTGCTGCTATGATGGAATCCCGACCGAATAATGTTGTAAACCAGGGTATTCCGGCAGAAAGATATTCCCCGTAAATAGCCCGTGTTATAAGCATATTTATATCTTTCTGGCTCCGATATATCATTTCCCAAAAATCCTCATTATCAGCGTGGAATTTTGTTATTGTCTTATACCATTTTTTTGTTTCATCAGTATTCATGGTGAATGCTTCTTCAAAATCAGTAGCAGGTGTTTTTTCAGACAATAGCGCAGTTGATCTTAAGTTTATCTGAAATTTTATCTCTTTTTTGCTGGCTGGAGGCAATATAAATTCATACGTAACCTTGTCTTCTCTTATAACTTGTGGCTCTTCTGATGTAAAAACTATTTCTGCGAGCTGAAATGCCCCGGTTACGTCAGTATACTGGAATTTCAAAGAATCCCGAGATATTGTTGCGGTTTTTTTATGCTCATGGCTCATTGCTTTTATATTTCTTACTTCAAAAATATCCAGAAAATCAGATTCAAAAAACAAATCAAGCTTTATTCCCGTTTCAAAAAGATTATAATTAGCAATAGTAAGTGTTTCAAAATAAGCGCCACAGATAGTACTTTCTCTTTTTATCTGTATTGTCTCCTGCGGAATAAAATTTTCAGGGTTTATATTATCGGGTATTTTCAGGTTTGTGCTTATAACAATTGAAGAATGTCCGGTTTCTGTAGATGAAGACAACATCACAGGATAAGTATCATTGAGATGAAGTTCAAATTTACTTAAAAATCTTGTATCACCGAGATACAATCCATATCCTGACATAGTTCCACTAACAACGTTACCTTCCTCATCAGTGACAAGAAAGATGTTATTACGTTTAATAGTTCTTCTTATAGGGTTGAACCTTTCCCCCTCGAGAATTACAGACATCCGGAATATACTTTACCTGTAAACTACCTGAATTCATTATAAAAAATTAAGGTCCATAACGTAATTGCCTGAAATGATAATGATTTACCTGATAGCCGATTAAAAAGTTAAAGTTTTGTAAAGAATGTAAAGTTAAAAATATTTTAACTTTTTCTTAATAAAATAATCCGGAAAATAGCCATTTGATTAGGTTTTATAACTTTGTCAAAACCCAAATTATCCCACAATATTAATAGAAATTTAATTTTGTATAGTATTTAAGGCAAATATATAACTTAAATTGTTTTTATTTATATAAGATAGAAATATTATAACACAGCACATTCAATCATAACATTGGAGGTATATTGGTTATGTATACAAGTCCATTTGGAGCACCACAACCCGGATTTTTCATGCCTGATCCGAATGGTTATTATGGCAACCAAAACCAAATAATAGGTCCATTTCCTGGCATTTCCAGTTCAACAATGCCTCTAGGAATCGGCGGCGGTGGTTTTGGCGGTAATTCAAGCATATTCGGATTCGGAATGCAGCAGCCATCCTTCGGCATGGGCGGTTTCGGAATGCAACAGCCATCATTTGGAATGGGTGGTTTCGGAATGCTACCATCTTTACCATCTTTCGGAATGGGTGGTTTCGGAATTCCTCAACAGCCAGCACCACAGGAATCTATAACTAGTGAAATTCCTGACACCATTAAAAAACTTGAAGAATCAAATCCTGATTTATTCAAAACAATAATGGAACTTCTGGCAACTAAAGATGAGGCACCAGCAGTTGACGTACCTAAGGTCGATGTAGAAGCACCTAAAGCAGAAACACCAAAAGCAGCAACAGATTCCGGAGGATATAATCCTGACATATTTGATCCTAAACCATTAAACAGCAAATGGGGCAATAACGACATCCCATTTGATTTAGCAACAACTCAAACCGGTTTATACGGTAACGTACACGGATTAAATGCTATACTCGGCAGATATGTCGGAGACAACATGCCGTCAGCAGTAGAAGACCCAACAGCTCCTGGTAATTCCTGGATCTATACAACCCGGGATAATCCATGGCTTAGTTAATAAACTAACAGATTTACATAAAGAAAAAGCTGTCGAACAGGACAGCTTTTTTCTTGCATTTTAATAAAATCCGTAAGAGTATAAATATTATTTTTAGTATTCTAAAAAAATAAACGATAAATAAGAAATTTTATTCAGAAATAAACAAAACGGATAAATTTTAAAAAACCTGTATAAAAAACCAGTGGGCAAGGTTTTTTAAAATTTTAAGTTCGAATTTTTTGTTGCTCCCTTAATACCTGAATAAAATTTGGGTAATATATTTTAAGAATTGATATGAAAAATTTAACATACTATAATAATTATACTTAACGTAATTTTATTTCAGAAAGACTTATTTGTTACCAGCAGTTGATTTATTATAAAATTAATTTTATTAAATATTTGTACAACCGGTTTCAGAAGATTCAAAAGAGGTAAAGAATGGATCAAATAATAAAAATAGCCCTGGACTTAAACGAAAAAACAGAAAATAAATACCAATTAGTATATGAAATATCCGATCTTGCAAAAAAACTTATTGATGAACAATTACAAAAACCTCAACAGGATGAATATGGCTACGAAAACGAAGTTGTATACAATTCTTCTATCAGGAAAGAAAAACCTGTACAGCACGCTATAATGGTTAAATCAAGTGAATCTGATGACAGCGGTCTTGTTGGGTAAATAATTTTATTTCATGTCCAATTCTTGCAGTTTTAAATTTGACCTTTCAAAAAAAGATGAATTAAAATCTAGCCTTGAAAATAATGGATTTGATTTTAAACAAGCTGAGCATGCAATCTGGCGGGCACAGAATAAAGAAATTACTATAACGCTTTACAAAAGCGGAAAGATACTTGTGCAGGGAAATGATGCGCAAACATACGCCAATAAACTCATAGATCCGTCTATTCCAACTACAAATAAATCTACTCAGCAAAACTCAAAAGGCAAAGTACAAAAATATGAAAGCTGGATAGGCACGGATGAATCAGGCAAGGGTGATTATTTTGGTCCTTTGGTTATAGCTGGGGTACTGGTGGATAAAAATAATATAAAAAAGCTGTCAGATTTAGGCATACGGGATAGTAAAAAATTAAACGACGGCTTTATCAATAAAATTGCACCGGAAATAAAAAACAACAGTACATTTTCAATAGTTACTATCAATCCGGCAAAGTACAATGAACTTTACAAAAAAATCGGAAATTTAAATAACCTGCTGGCATGGGGACACGCCCGGGCAATAGAAAATATTCTGGAAAAAAAACCATGCGCAAATGCCTTATCCGATAAATTCGGTAATGAAACCCTTATCAAGAACGCTCTTCTAAAACAGGGAAAAAATATCAATCTTGAGCAAAGGACAAGGGCAGAGGATGACCTTGCAGTCGCAGCAGCATCTGTAATTGCACGTGACGAATTTATCCGCAGAATCAAAAAAATGTCTGAAGATTACGGAATAAATTTTTCCAAAGGTGCTTCAGAAGAAGTTATAAAACAGGCAAGGTTATTTGTCAGTAAATATGGCACAGATAAGTTATCAACAATAGCCAAAACCCACTTTAAAACCACGGAAAAAGTGAAGGCCTAGGTTGTTACAGGTTGTTTTTTCTTTTTATTGTGCCCTTAAAAATAAATTCATTTCACTATAATCTTCTTTTCATCCGTTTTTTCAGAAGGAGCTTTCCTGGCTATATCACGAACATCAACTTCTGAATTCTTAACTTTTTCTCCAAGCTCCTTAAGTTCTTTAACCTGTTTTTGAATTTCATGTTTTTGATAAGGATTATCAGTAAACATATAGGCTTTCATTAAATGCCGCTGCCTTTCGGTTATGTCTTTCCAGAATTTTCTTTCTATTACTTTATCAGTTACTTTTTTATTAAACCAAGAGGCTGCAAATTTACCGACTAATGAAGCGGAAACACTAAGACCAACAGTTGCCAATCCTGCTATTGATTTATCCACATTTTTTTTATTTAAAATCCTGGTAACAGGTAAAACAAACGCAACCGGGACAAGAACTCCGCTTATAATCTCAAACACAAATTCTTTTACTTTATTTTTTATACCTTTTTGCTTACCAACAGAAAGCCCTACTACAGTAGAAAAGGAAGGATGAACAGTATCAATAAGTCCGGCTCCCGGAAATTCATCGATTTTATCAACAGGTCCGTATCTGAAATCAAATACTTTTTCAGCTTTTTTTATGACCTCATCCGGTTCATTATATTTTACCGGGAATTTTCTCTGGCCAAATTCCCCGGCAACTCCTCCAAGAATTCCGGAAGAAACCGGAATACTAAGTGCATGCAAAAAATCTTTTGTCGGGAACTTTCTTAAAAACCTGCCGAACCTCTCCGGCAGTTGTTTTATAAACGGTTGTTCAGCAAGGACTTCTGTTGCTTTAACTGCTACTTTTTTATCCAAAAATCTCTGAAAACCAAAATGCCCTACAATACCCCCTAATACCATAGCTCCGCCAATTATCGCATTATTTATAAAAGCATTTTTCTTGTCTTCATCAATAGCATGATGAACCTCAAGAGCAGTCTGCGCTCCCCATATACCAGCTACTCCAGCAGGTATGGCCCATTTTGCCTTTTTCTGTAAATTACTGTTACTTATAATCCTGCTGCAGTTTGCATATGTTCTTCTGGTTAATTTTGATATATTTCCCGACATTTTGATTTAAAAATCTTTATACTTATTCTTACATACAAACCATATAAAAACTAAAAATTTACTTTAAACTATAACATTTAAATACATTTTTACTTTTCGTTAAAAAGCTGCCCAATCGGACAGCTTTTTTATATATATAATATTTCCTGTTATTGTAATTATTACCACATGTTATTGTTAAGAAAACCTATTCCAATACCGCTATAAGTAGACATTTGCGGTGCATTAATTGCGCTTTGTTCATTAGCAGGCGGTGAACCCGGTTCTGGCTTGCTGTAATTAGGTGCGCCAATATTGACTGATGGTGAATAATTATTTAATCCGGAAAAACTGCCTATTATTGAATTCATTTCATGGAAATTACCAAACATTCCGGAAAATCCAAAAGATTTTGTTTTATTTACCGGTGCTTCAGCATTGACCGGGCTGGAAACATTATTGATCGGTTGATTAAAATCAGGTATAGCAGCGTTCTGTGATGATTTTACATTTTCTGCCTTTAAATTTTCAATTACAGTATTTCCGAATTGATTATTCATGTTAGCCTGAAAATTAGAGTCTATTCCATTTTCTGCAGAACTAATATTTTCTGCCTTTAAGTTTTCAATTACAGTATTTCCAAATTGATTATTCATATTTGCATGAAAATTAGAGTCTATTCCATTTTCTGCCGGTTTAATATTTTCTGCTTTTACATTTTCAATTTGAAAATTATTAGGATTAAGTTGAGTTTGCGGGTTAATCATATTTGGTTTTCTCGGCATTAAATCCTGCGGTCTTGAAAAGAAATTATTAACAAAAGGGTTGCTTGGCATAAAACCGCCGCCATGTTGATTGTACATACCATTAAAATTATTTGCGCCAAAAAATGGGAAAGGCTCAGATAAAAACATTCTTGTTGTAGCATCCCCCGCTTGCGGAAAAAAGTTGTTATAAAGCATACCGGCATAGTTACTTTGAATCATAAAGCTATTTCCTCCAAGGTCTTATATATTCACATTAACATATTAAAATCTAATCTAAATATATAAAAACAATATCAAAAGAATATTTGCTATATATATATAATATGTAAAATTATTTTTATATTTATTTACAAACATAAAAAAAACTTTTATACATTAGCTTTTAGATATTATGTTATTAATTTTTCTGCTTTTATCAGTATAAATTCAATATTATCGGTTCTGGCAATACCGGGTCTGGACATTTCCCGGGAAAGTCTTTTATTTAACATCTGCGCTTTTTTTACTATTTGCCTGTCTTTGTAGCCTGGAAAGGAGGATAAAAGTCTTTGTACAAGCGGATTATCCTTGGTTTTGTCTTTTAAAGAAATCAAGGCATCTGCGACACTATTTTTTGCCTGGTGTACATTATCTGCCATTTTAAATGTTAATCCCTGCTCCCTGTACTTTACTCTATAATTTTTTATCTCTTCCTCTGCTTTTTTCCCTGCTTCCTGAAGTTTTTTTGTATATGCTTCATCGTAAATTTCATATTTCTTGTTATCTTTTAATTCTTTTTGAATTTTTTTAAATTTTTTCTCAGCTCTTTCAAGCTTTAATTCCAGTTTAAGCGGTTCTGAATTTATTTTTTCTGTATTCAAAGCTTTTGTATCGAGTTCATTTATTCCCGCAAGCTCTTCATATTCAGCTCCATGAACTTTTTGAACGGACTGGTTTTTTTTCTGACCATAACTGATAAATGCGGGGTTTTGATTTGGATCATATTTCCCGTATTTTTTCTTATTTACATCTATACTACCGGGTATATTCAACAGCCCTGCTCCATTGCATATTTATAGGGATATTTATAATATTAGAAAATTTTACTAAATTCTTTATCGTTTTATAAAATGATTTATTGCCAACATGTACTTTAATATATAAAGCGACATTATTTAATCAATCTTTGAATTTCCCTAAAATTAGGATGACTTGATGTTTTTAACAATTCAAACAAAGCTGTTTCAAGGGATGTAACCCTTACCCCCAGCTGTTTCATTCTCTCTATGCCTGTATTGAAATCAAATTCATTTCTGGATGCAGTAATATCTTTTACTAATTCTACTTCATAACCTTCTTTTATTAAGTCAGAAACAGTCTGATAAACACATATATGCGTTTCTATTCCACCAATAAGTATTTTATTCCTTTTAAATTTTGATAATAATTCCCTAAACCCTTTCTCCTGCATTACGCTAAATGACTGTTTTTCTATAAATACAGCATTCTCAGATACTTTTTGTCTTAATCTTACTGTTGTATATCCTAACCCCTGCGGATACTGTTCTGTAATAATCTCAGGAATTCCAAGAATTTGTCCCGCCTGAAGTAATTTTGCCGCCTTATCGGATATTGTGTCCTCTTTCAGCATGCTCAACAGTTTTTCCTGAATATCAATTATTATAATCAACGAATTTTCAATACTAATCATAGTTTCAGCCTTATACTTTTTGAACCGGCGTCCTGTACCTGAAATACAAAATTAATTCCGTAAATACCAGTAAACCGTTAAAAATATATAAAAATATTACCACATCAAAATTATAAAACAGTTTGTGAAAAATCCCGCAAACGTAACCAAAAAAAATCAGACCAATAAAAAATATACTTTTTCCAGCCACATCTTTGGTTTTATATGTCTTAAACACTGCGAACGGCCAACTTGCGCCAAAACATACCAGCATTGCTATTTCAAAAAAGCTCATACTGTTTACAATATTCATAATTCTGCCCCTTTATCCTGTTTTAATGTTATTAAATCAATCTTATCACCATCTGTTTTTACTTTTATAGCATAATCCCGGTCAGTTCTAAAAATTTTTGCTCCGTATTTTTTAAGCAGTTCTTTAACTTGAGGATGAGGGTGTCTCATATAATACCCCCGTTTTCCTACTGATATAACTGCTATTTCCGGCTTAATATATTCCATAAACTCTTTATTAACGCTGTTATAACTGCCGTGGTGCCCGACCTTCAAAAGATCTACATGGGTTTGAACAATATTTTTTAATTTTTGCAAAGAATCTGCCTCGCAGTCAGCCATTAATAAAGCTGAAAAATTTTTATAAATAATATATAAAATTATGCTGTCTTCATTATTATCTGATAAATCGACATTTTCCGGCCTTATAACTGTTATTTTCAATTTCTTATCAAGGCTTATTTCTTCTTTATCATTCAATACCGCTGTTTTTATTTTATTTTTAATAATACTTTTCTGAGTGATCAGATAATTTTTTGTATCTCTTTTTATTCCGTTATGAAAAAGCATATTAACTTTGATATTTTCAAGAATATAAGCTGTTCCGCCTATATGGTCGCTGTCAGGATGAGTAAGCACAACTGCATCAAGTTCCCGTATTCCTTTATCTTTTAAATAAGGAACAATTGCAGTTCTTGCAGGACTATACTTAGCAGGCGGTCCGGTGTCTACCAGAATATATTTTTTTTCAGGCGTTTTCACCAATACAGAATCACCTTCCCCTACATCGAAAAAAATAAATTCCAGTTTTTTATTATTAATAAAATTCCCTTTTAGCAAAAGCACCAGCAGGACTAAGAATACTGTAATTACAGCAATATTGTATTTTTTAAGGGAAAAATTCTTTTTCAGAGCAATAAAAAGAAAAAACAGGAACAGATAATAAAAGGCAATCTGAATCCACCCGGGCTGCGGCAAATCCAAAAGCGCACCGGGAAATTCTGCGGTGTAGTTGGAAACAAACAGCAGCAGGGAAATAAACGGTTCTGCAATTTTATCTGCTATAAAACATATCTTATCCCCGATAACCGGAACAAGAGCAGAAATACTTCCTATAAAGCCCGAAAAACTGATTATTCCTACAAAAGGAACTACCAGTATATTAGCAGGCACTGAATAAGAAGCAAATGTATTAAAATAATATGCCTGTATTGGAACTACAAAAACCTGCGCAACAAGAGGAACCCACAAAGCCCCGGACAAAACCTCCGGGACCGGTTTTGTTTTCTCAACCAGCGGTGGAACAAACAACAATAAGCCTAGAGTAACAACAAAAGACAGCTGAAAACTAACGTCTGATATCATCAGCGGGTTAAACAACAATATTAAGACCCCAACCAGGACTAAAAGCACATAACTATCCGCACGCCTGTCCAGTAACTTACCCAGCAGGACAAATTCCAGCATCAGGGCTGCACGGGTAACAGAAGGCGGCAGACCGGTCAAAAACGCATAAACAACGACCAGGAGCATTCCTGCTATTATCTTTAGTCTGAAAGGCATACCTGCTCTTGTAGCGATAAAAAACCATATCCCGAAAATTATACCTACATTCAAGCCGGAAGCAGCAAGAAGATGCAGCAGGCCGGACTTAATAAAGCTATCTTCAACATTTTCCGGCACAGGGACCACATGATCGCCAAACACCATTCCCCCGAGAAGCTCTATTTTTGGTGAATCCAGATATTTTTTATGTACTTCAAGAATCTTATTCCTGAGCAAGTTAAGCTTATGCTGGAAAAACTCCGGGTTAATCCCGGAATCTCCTGTTATTTCATAGTTATCATACCTGACATAGGTCATGGTAAATACCCCTTTACGGTTAAGGTATTTTCCATAATCAAATTCGCCCGGGTTAGTTGCTTTATAAGGGGGATTTACTGATCCTTTAAGCTCAAGGAGGTCGCCTATCTTTATATCTTCAAATTTTCGCCGGTTATCATAAATATAAACGATAGTTTTGGCTTTTGCACCAAGCCAGTCCCCATTATATTTAACCTCATTAACCTTAAAATGAAATTTTGTCTTGTCATTTAAATCCCCCCTTGGCTCGCTTACAACTTTTCCCCGAAGTTCCATATCTGCCGGGGCTATAGATAACAGTCCATCAGCCTGTGGCATCCTGAAATCAGTGTAAAAAACTGATAAAACAAAAACAGCAAGGGCTAAGCCAACCAAACGCAGAGATAAATAATTTTTTAAAAAAAATACCAGCAGCATGCCGATTAATAATGAAACCGTAATCAGGTATTCTTCCTGTCCAGCAACAGAAAACCCTGTTCCTGCAATAAATGCTGAACATAAAACAAGTGTTTTCTGAGGCTTTGATAATTCAATTTTCACAGGTTAATTATAAAGTAAATTCAAACAGTTAGTTGGAATTCTCTGAAACCACTGCATATAAAGAGATCCCACTTGCACAGCAACCTGTTCAGTACATTATGAAATTTTAATTAAAAACAAGTGTACATGGAACATTTGATGCTTAAATTATAAGTAAGGTTAGTATTTAATATGAGGATTAATAAAATGACAGGTATAAGCGAATTAGCTCGACTCTACGGAATGTCCGAGTATGACCTGAAAAGGAGGTTGTATAACTCGATTGGCATTAACGAATTTAACAATGTACAAAATCTCGACTCAAGGCAAATAAGAGCAAGGCTGGATAACATACTTGATAAAAACCAGCTGACCTCTTTAGGTTTTGGAAACCAGCAGGCTACATCAATCAGGGAAGATATTGGGCAAAACCTTAATTTAGTTGCCTGATTTTTTGCATGTAGTACCGCAAAAACCCGCTCTAAAAAGCGGGTTTTTGTTATGGAATCTCCTCCCCCGAAAACTTTATATTTCCAAAAATTCTAGGCTATAACTTTTTTTTCCGGAATATATATATAATTCTTTAAAACATTAACGTATTTCTGTTCATATATACCTGAACTGTTAAATTCATCTTCTATTCTTGTTAATGTGCATTTTATTGTTTTTTTCTCCTCAACGGGATTTTTTATCATGTCTTTTCTCCCCATACTCCTTATTTTCAGATAAATTTTATTTTCCTGTTTCATACATATATTGTCCTCTTTTTGGGGGAGATATACATCAATCAATGGGTTATATAAAGGACTTAATTTTAGTTATCCTAAAGTTCTAAAACTCAAGAATGAGCTGACTGGCACTTTCAAATTTCAAGCCACCTATAGCTATATCAAAATAAAAACAGAAACTGGTTTTAAATATTTTTATAATTTATATACAATATAAAAGTAAAAATTAATTCAACCGGAGTATTTAGATGCACACACTTATACTGATTGCTGTCGGAGGAGCTATAGGCAGCCTGTTGAGATTTACAATTACCGAGCTGGTTGTTAAAACCGGATTTTCTATGCCATGGGGAACAATATTAGTTAACCTTACAGGATGTTTTATAATCGGCTTAATATGGGGGGTGTTTAACACTCTGGAAATTGGGTATAATACAAGGCTGTTTGTTTTTGTCGGGCTGCTGGGATCTTTTACCACCTTTTCCACTTTTGCGCTGGAAAATTTTCATTTGTTACGCAATGAGGATATACCTTTTATGGTTTTTAATATCTCGATAAGCAATGTAGCTGGTATACTACTGGTTTTTGCAGGTTTTTACATTTCAAAAATTTTATTCAGGGTTTCATAACCTAAAATCCATGTTTTTACTGCACACACTGGATCCTCAGTATTTCCTCATACTTTAGCCTGTTTAAAATAATTTATTTCCTATACATATTGAGCAAACACACTTTCATAGCTTATAATCATTATTATGCTTAATGAATTTTAATAGTGGAATATGCACAACAACAAGACAAAATATATTTTAACCGTCAGATGCCCGGATACAACAGGTATATCAGCTGATGTATTCAATTTTATCTATAATAATGCAGGGTTTATAACTTCATCACATAATTACGGCGATCCTTCAACAAACAGGTTTTTTATGCGGGTAATTTTTACCGCAGTAAACCAAAAAATGGGCAACATTGAAGATTTAAGACTTAAATTCCAGCCTGTAGCGAAAAAATATTCTATGCAGTGGGAAATTAATGATTATAACTATAAACCACGGGTTATGATAGCAGTATCAAAATACGGACACTGCCTGAATGACCTGTTGCATAAAACAAAATTCGGCCAGATGCCTATTGAAATCGTGGCGGTTGTATCAAACCACCCTGATATGAGAGAAATGTCAGAATGGTATGATGTAAATTACTTTCATTTTCCTGTAACACCTGATACAAAACCAGAACAGGAAAAGAAAATTCTGAACCTTGTTGATGGACTGCGGGTTGATCTTGTTTTACTGGCAAGGTATATGCAGATTCTTTCACCGGAAATGTGTGAGGCATTAAACGGTAAGTGTATAAATATCCATCATTCATTTTTACCGAGTTTTAAAGGCGCAGCTCCCTATTCCCAGGCGCATTCAAGAGGTGTAAAAATAGTCGGGGCAACATCACATTATGTTACACCTGATCTTGATGAAGGACCAATAATAGAGCAGGCTGTTGAACGGGTTGATCATACATACAGCGTTGAAGATATTGCCTCAACAGTAAGAGACCTTGAAACACTGACTCTTTCCCGTGCTGTAAAATGGCATGCCGAAAGAAGGATCCTGCTTAATGACAGCAAAACAGTTGTTTTTAAATAATTAGCTGAGTATATAATTCACTATGGCTCTGACACCTGATCCGGTTGCGCCTTTGGAAAGTTCTTTCAGGTCTTTGTCAATATATGCGGTTCCTGCTATATCAATATGTGCCCATTTTTTGTTATCAACAAATTCCTTAAGCAGTATTCCTGCGGTAGAAGCACCAGCATACCTCCCACCGGCATTTTTCATATCAGCTATATCACTTTTTATGTCATCTTTGTATTCGTCAAACAGGGGAAGCTGCCAGAACCTTTCCCCGCCTTTTTCAGCTGAAGCCATCAAAGCATTGATAAGTTCCTGATCGTTGCCCATAATGCCGGAAGCAAGTTTTCCCAGTGCAACAACACATGCGCCTGTAAGGGTAGCTATATCAATAATTTCATCCACATCCTGCTGTACCGCATAATAAATAGCGTCAGCAAGGGTTAATCTGCCCTCTGCATCGGTATTATCAACCTCAATGGTCTTTCCTTTCATTGTTTTTAGAACGTCCCCCGGTTTATACGCTTTTGATCCGGGCATATTTTCGCATGATGCTATTATTCCGTGAACTTCCACATCAGGTTTTATTTGTGATATAGCTTTCATTATTCCTAATGTCGCTGCAGAGCCTGACATATCTTCCTTCATTGTTTTCATAGCGGAAGCAGGTTTAAGATCAAGCCCGCCGCTGTCAAAAGTAATGCCTTTGCCGACAACAGCAACTTTCTTTTTAGCTTCCCCCGTTGGTTTATAAGTCATGTGAATAAACTTCGGCGGCTCAGAACTTCCCTGTGCTACCGCAAGATATGCATTCATTCCCATCTCTTCCACAGTTTCTTTTTCAAGAATTTTACATTCTATACCATCTATGGAAAGAGCTATCTCAGCAAGTTTTGAAGGAGTAACTTCTGCTGCCGGTTCATTTACCAGGTTTCTTGCAAAATTAGTCGCTTCAGCTATTATCCTTCCTTTTTCTATACCTTTACTTATGGCATCAAGTTTAGATTCATCAAGTTCTACAATATCCAGGCTTTCAATTTCTTTTTTCTTCTCACTATTTTCTTTTTTACTTTTATATTTATCAAAACTGTAATTGCCAATAACTGCTCCCTCTGTAATCATTTGAGCGCAATCAATCGCTTCCAGTCCTGCAATTCCTGCTCCATGGAGTATTGTGCATACTGTTTTTGCTTTTAAAGCCTTTGCCTTTTTTACTGTTTTTGAGGAGACTTCCCTTATTTTATTAAGATTGAACTCATCCTGTTTGCCCAATCCTACCAGAAGTACTTTATCTGCGGAAATTTTTCCGTGAGTTGGCAATACATACATCTCGTTTAACTTGCCTTTAAACTCTTCTTTTTCTATGACATATGATGATATAAGATTATCAAGCGCTTTATCTAATGCACCTGTTCCGCCTCCGGGTGTTTTTACCTTTTCAAAAAGATTTACCACCAATACATCACATACTGCATCTGTTAAAGACCCCTGTTTTACATTTATTTTCATAATTTCCCCTCGCAAATTAAACTTAATTTGTAATTATAAATAAAAATTGCCGATAGTGTAAAGATAATTTTGTTTTAAATAAATTATGTTTCAGGCATAGCCTGTTGGGGAATAAATTTTTTCTATAAATGCCAACAATTTTATATAAAAGTTAATTTTTTTAAATAAAAAAATAATTAAACAAAGAGCAATTTTTATAAACATTTTGTTTTTATATGTGTATGCGAAATCTTGCGTAAAAAAATGGGGCAGTTAGTAAAGGAGAGAAATATTGCTTAGTCCGGATTTAATCAGGTATATCATTGATCCTGAAAACACCTCTGAAATTGAGGAACAGCAAGAAAATTCAGGACAAAAACAGTTCTTAAAGCCAAATTCAGTAGATCTTGGTAAAATTAAGGAGGATTGCAGTTTCTTCAGAGCTTTAGCCATGCGAATGAAATCAGCGCTGTACAATAACAAAAGTCTTGAACTGAAAGAACAGGAATAACAACATTTTTAAGCTATTTCTGTCTGTAATCCCCACACACAGAACAAGTTTCTTTTCTTTTTAAGTTGATTTTCCTGAAGTCCTGACTGGTGCCGTCGTATGTTAACAGGGTGTCTGCAAGTATTTGCCTGAGACCAAGCATAAACTTTACAGCTTCCATCGACTGTAAGGAAGAAATCACATTCACTGTAGGGCTGATAATTCCAATGGTCTTTTCTATTTCCATATCAGGATCTTCAAACAGGCAGTTCAGGCAGGCACTCTCGCCAGGTATTATTGTAAAAACCTGTCCGTAGAAATCTTTTACTCCACCATGGATCATCGGAACACTTTTTTTAACACATATTCTGTTCAGGACAAATTTTGATATATAAGAGTCAAAACAGTCAATAACGAGGTCATATTCTTGAAAAAAGCTGTAGTCTGTATTATCTTCAATCCTTTGGTTGTATACGCTTATATTTATTTTTGGGCTGTATGCCTGTACCCATTCATAAGCTGAATCAACCTTGAATTTACCTATATCAGCTTCATTATGAATAAACTGCCTGTTTAAGTTGGACAGCTCTACTCTGTCAGAATCAATTATACCGATTGATCCAATACCTGATGAAACAAGGCTTGCAATAACACCCGACCCAAGCCCGCCAGCTCCGGCAATCAGGACATTTTTTTTCAGAAGTTTTTGCTGGCCTTCCAGTCCAACCATTTCAACTGCAATATTTCTTTTGAACCGCTCATGTATTAAAAAATCGTTTATATTCATAAATATCCGTTATCCGTTAATTTATTACTTATTAAAACAAATTTTAAACTATTGTACCCTTAATAAATTTGTTTTTTAAATTTCTCATCGACTTTGCGTTTGATCTCTTCGCTCATGATTATTTCATCCGGCCAGTCACGCTGGAAACCTTCATCTTTCCATTTTTTTGTGGCATCAATCCCCATTTTTCCGCCAAAACCCGACAGATCACATGCATGATCCAGTATATCCAGGGGGCCTTTTGTAATTACACAGTCTCTTGACGGGTCAGTATGATTAAAAACTTTCCAGCTGACTTCTGAAAGATCATGAACGTTAACATCAGAATCCACCACAATAACGAACTTGGTAAACATCATCTGCCCCAATCCCCAAACAGCATTGATAATTTTATTTGCATGCCCGGGGAATCTTTTGTCTATACCAATAATTGCGCAGTTATGGAACACACCCTCAACAGGCAGGTTCATGTCAACAACCTCTGGCATAATGCGCCTTAATACAGGTAAAAATATCTGTTCTGTGGCTTTGCCCATATAGCAGTCTTCCTGTGGAGGCCTGCCCACTATTGTTGCCGGGTAAACAGGGTTTTTAATATGGGTCATGGCAGTTATATGAAACACCGGGTACTCATCCGCAAGGCTGTAGTATCCTGTATGATCTCCAAACGGACCTTCAACCCGTTTTTCTTCCAAATCCACATATCCTTCCAGTATAATTTCCGAATCAGCAGGGACTTCTATATCAACTGTTTTACACTTAACAAGCTGGACAGGTTTTTTGCGAAGAAAACCCGCAAATATCATCTCGTCAATTCCCGGAGGAACAGGTGCTGTAGCGGCATAAGTTATTGCAGGATCACCGCCGAGCGCAACCGCAGCTTCAAACTTCCTCCCCATGCACTTTGCTTCCTTATAATTTTTTGCGCCGTCATGGTGTTTGTGCCAGTGCATTCCTGTTGTCAGGTTGTCATACTTCTGAAGCCTGTACATTCCCATATTCCGATTACCTGTCCGGGGATTTTTAGTTATAACCAGCGGAAGTGTTATAAAAGGCCCTCCGTCTTCAGGCCAGCATTTTAAAATGGGCAATTTATCGAGTACCGGCTGGTTAAGATCAGTTATCACAATTTCCTGACAGGGGGCTTCCTTAACAATTTTCGGAAAAAACGAGCTTACCTCCATTAACTTTGGAACAAGCGCTGCTTTTTCTGCAAAGGTATCAGGGATTTCCGGATTTGACAGGTCTTCTATACGTTTTGCAATTTCTCTCACATCATTTACACCAAGAGACATAGCCATACGCTTATAAGAACCAAATGCATTTGTTAAAACCGGGAATTCTTTGTCTTCTACATTATTAAAAAGCAGTGCTTTGTTAGGGAATCCTTTTTCCTTGCTTGCCCTGTCCGTAATTTCCGTAATTTCAAGATCAGAACTTACCGGTGTATTTATTTCCAAAAGCTCGTTTTCTTTTTTAAGTTTATTTATAAAATCTTTTAAATTTTTATATGCCATACCAGTACATTTTATTGTGTATACCATAATTAATTTAGCATAAATGTACAGGCCTGATATTTAATTTAAAGGGAATATTTCATCAAAATGACGTGTTATTTCCCTGGTTTTATTTCTGTATACAAAATAAAGCAATAATACAGAAAATATTCCCAATCCGGCAAGGACAATCTTTATCCAACCGTCAAAACTCAGCAGTAAAACCGCAGTTATCAAGCATATTCCTAATATAACCGCCCATATTGTATTCCTTAAATTTATTAAATATTCCAGTCTGTCTTTGTTTACTTCATTACTCATAATTTATGCCCTTTGCCATTTTAATTTTTATCAATTTATTTATATAAATATAATTTAAACATAAACATCAAATCAAGTTAACCTTATTTATATTAAGATTTTATTAATATTTTTGAATATATATTTTTAAGCAGCATAGTATCTGTTTCTATATTTGGACTTTCGCATACTATAACACCCTTTACATCAAAATCATTAAATGCTTTCATAAGGTTTTTAAAGTCCATATCTGATTCTTCAAGATCAAGATGTTTTCTTTCGCCCTTCATTGTATATTCAATACCTGCTATATGAGCATGAAAATTTTTCAATGCATAATCACCCAGCTCATTACCGATTTTTTCAAAAACATGGCAAAATTCATCATAGGTATTCCACTTACCAACGCTTCTTGCGTGAAGGTGAGCAAAATCTATACAGGGAAGTACCATTTCAACGTCCTTTGAAAGCCTGATTAATTCATCAAGATCACCCCACTGGCTTGCTTTGCCTGTAAGTTCCGGTCGTATCCATATTTCTTTATTTTGTCCCTTTAACGTTGCCGAAATATCTTCCAAAGCGGATTTAACTTTCTGGTAAACTTCCTCTTTATCCTGCCCCATGTAGTATGCGGCATGAAAAGTTATGCTGTAACCTCCACAATTATGGCATACAAATGCAGTATCAAGGATTCTTTTTATACTTGCGTAATATTTGGTTCTTTCCTGCGCATTAAGGTTTATATAATATGGAGCATGTGCAGTTAGTACTAACCCCGATTCAGCAACTATCCTGCCTACCATTTGCTGGGTCTGCGGGTTCATAGTTACCCCCCGGACAAACTCCAGCTCCATCCCGTCAAGCCCCATATCTATAAGGTCATTTAATGCCCTGTCATATTTCCTTGGAGTTGTTTTTAATGGAATCCCCGCTGTGCAGAAATTTAATTTTTCCATCTTATAAGCTTTCTATGTCTCTGGTTCTTTATTTATCCTTACAGGAATATAGCATAAAGGTAATAATTTTAAATATTTTATTTTTAAAGGGAACCTTACGAGGAGTACCTGAAAAGCTCAAGCCTATGTTAAATTTGTTTCAGTGTGGATCACACACCAGTTTTGTCTTTAGGACTTATTTTACTAAGCTACAGGCTTGCTGGTTTTCTCAATAATCATGGACTGAAGTATCTGCGCACATTCAGCAACTATATTACCGCAATTCATTCTGGCTTCCATAGGATTATCCTTGTATTTTGCTCTTAAAACCCGACAACATGCGACTTTTCTTTTTTCCTTGAATTTATCCAGAAATTCCGCTGCAATTTCCTTTATCTTATAAGGATCGTCCTGCGTCTCTTTTCTTCCGAATAACAGTCCCAACACTATCTGTGAACCTGCGACTGCCCCGCATAAACATTCATGTGTACCCATTGCACCGGAAAATGGGGACGTAATGAGATTTAAAAGTTCAGGATCAAGGTTTTGGTCAATAATTTTACTTTCGTAAGCTGCTTTTACAACTGATTCAGAACAGGAACATCCTTGCATAAATAAATCTGCCGCCAGTTTTGGAAAATCCTGCATTTTAAACTCCTTTTATATTATTTATCTATATATATTCTGGCATAAAAATTGTATGTTTAAACTGACTGCTTTAGTATAAATAGCAATTTTTTGTTATCAGATGTTTTTTATAAATGATGTAAAATTTTGATAAAATCATGAAACTAAACAGTATACACAGACCACACCCTGCTTTTGGAAGCATAAAACCAGAGATGCGCTTAGCTGAGAAGGTTTTAAAACAATTTTATAAAGATTTAGGGCCAATACAATCAGCATCCCTATTAGACAACAAAATAACCCGACATGAAGGTAAACCTTTATTCAGACATCTGGTGAGATCTGTTAGAAAAATTGCTAACAGACTGGATAATGAAATTCACGGTTTTGGTTTTATAAGAGCAATTTCCCGACGTTATGAATCAATTGATGAAGTTGCGGATGTTTTCACAAAACTTGTAAAAAAAACCGGAGAAAACTCTTTAAAAAAGAAAATCAATAAAGCTGATTGTCCTGAAATGGGGTTAATCATGATGAAAAGGCTTATGGATCAAGGACTTAACCCCAGATTCTTTAAAATGACCCCGAATAACACAGGACTAGGTAAATACCAACCTCATTATTCAGTTGTTATAGGGTTAAAACCAGGTGCAAAAATCGATAAACCTTCTACCTGGGGCAGTAAAGCTATAATTGTAGACCCATTGCATAAGACGGTTGTAAAAGCCCACAAAGGCTTGAGATTTTTAGCTGATACCTGCTCAGTAGGCAACAGGCGGGTTAAATTTTCTCTGGAAGAAATAGACCCGTTAAAAGAGTTAATATAAAAACGCACTATAATTTTTTTTATGCCTTTACCAGATAGGCACTTTCATCTTCTTCGTAAAATTCCCAGGTTTTTAGGAAAGCGTCCTCAAAAGAACGGTTTTTCATATATTCTGATGCATTTTTTGACATTTTAAAAAGTTTTTCCTTATTGAGCAGGTTTTTTATTCCCTGATAAAGCGCTTCTGAATTATTTCCTTCTACGATTATGCCTGTTTCGCCTGGAATTATGTTCTCCATAGGACCACCGCTGTCTGTAACAATAACCGGGGTAGCGCATGCTTGTGCTTCCAGAACTACGTTTCCAAAAGTATCAGTAGTGGAAGGGAATACAAACAAATCCGCACCGGAATACAGCTTAATTAACTCATCACCCTGTTTATAGCCTGTAAACACCACATTTGTGCCTTTAAGGTACTGAAACATTTCTTCCCTGTAAGGCCCGTCTCCTACAACCTGTAAAACCACGTCATTATTTTCAGCTGATATTTTTTTAAATGCTTTTGCCAGCAAGTGCAGGTTCTTTTCTTTTGAAATCCTTCCTACATAAACCAGGTTAATAGTTTTCTCGTCTTTTTGCGCTAAAGGCCTGAACCTGTTTGTATCCACGCCTCTTGGATACAATTTCAGCTTTTTATCATCAATACCTTTCGAAGCCAGTTCCTCTTTCATCGCATTAGATGGGACAAATACTATATCAAGCTGGTTATAAAACCATATCATGTACTTCCACGCAATACTTACCATGGTCGGGTCATTGGTTAAATAAGCCATATACTGCGGGAATGCGGTGTGATAAGTTCCATAAATAGGTTTTTTAAGTATTTTGGAAATAGAAAGAGCCGCAAGTCCTACAGGACCAGGTGTTGCAATATGAAGATGCGTAAAGTCGTTGTTATACACATAATCAAGCATTTCAAGGAATGGCGGATAATAGAAGTTAAGCTCAGAATACTCAGGCATTTCCGACTTTCCTATAGGCTCAAATACCTTTTCATCCAGTACTCTTTTGATTTTGTCACTGTTATCAATACACGTGATTATTGTATAGTCCTTATCAAACCTTCTGGATACCTTTAAGCTTTGCTGTAAAGTCTTTGCAACGCCGTTCACATCATAAAAAGTGTCTGAAAAGTGTGCCACTTTAACTTTGCTTTTTTTATTGGTAAATCTTCTTTTTAGGAGCTTTGCAAAACGCTTATCCCTTTCAAATATATTGTAAGAAATAAAATAAGGGGCTATAAGAAAATATAAAGACCCTACTGAACCCAATGTATGGAATATATCAAACACATTGCCTTTCATGTAATTATTAAGCAGGTAGTTGATCAGGTGGGAAATTCCGTTGTTAATGTTACTGTTTGCTACAGTGAACCACTTGTCAGCAATGTTTTCAGGAGTTACGTCCTTTATTATGTCGCTGTGTTTGGTTATCATAGTGCGGTTTATGATGTTTATCACAGAATTTGACAGGAGCTCCTGATCGTTTGATGTTGCCATAAACTTTGTGTTTCTGAAATTTATAATAAACTTTGAAAGTAAATCCTCGTCCCTTTTCTTATCAGTAAGCAGCCTGTCAACTATTTTTAAGCTGGTATCCTTTGTAACAAACTTTTCTATCTCAAGCCGGGTGGAATAAAACTGATAAGCAATACTATAGAGGTTATGAGCCAACCCTTTGGGAGTGAGGTTAAACCCTTTTTCCTCAAATTTTCCGTCTACAATAATATTTTCAAAAAAATCCTGAACATTGGATACGCTTTCTGATTCAGAATATTTTGTAGCTATTTTAAGACCTGAATGATCGTCTGAGCCAGCTGTAAAATTTTTCTTCCACGCTTCCCCAAGTGGTTTTATCTTATATTTTTCTGCAAGATCATTGATAATCTCCGGAGTAAGACTGTTAAGGATAAGTTTTAAAATATTATTCTGTGTCTCGCTGCGACACCCGTTCAGCTCAAATGTATTGAATAGAAGCAGCATTTTTTCAAAAATTTCCGGAGTTAATTTGTTGTTTACTGCATATAACGGGTGTGCCACAGAATGGAAAATTTTATTTTCAACAAGATATTCCCTGAGGTCATAAATGTTATATCTCAGCTTCATCATTTCATAATACTGGTGTTCGGATATGTTATAGGTTAAAATATGCAGTTTACAATCTTCTTCCGGAAAAAAAGCTGTTATTTCACAGCTTATAAATGTATAAGGATATTTTAATATTTCCAGACAACCTCTGATATCGTTATGATCAGTTATTGTTACACAGTTCATACCTTTCTTTTTTGCAATCTGGTATATTTCTTCCGGTTCTGTAAAACATTCTGAACAGCTGAATTTTTTTAAAAGCCAGTTTGTCGGCTGGTCAGAATATTTTGAGTGAACATGAAGATCAGCTTTCCATTTCATAAAATATTCCTACAATTTATTCTTCATATATATATTATAATTAATATCATTATATTAGAAAAATATTAGGATTAATCTGTCAATATTATTTCTTTACTTTTTTCTACACATCAGGATTAAGTAACAAATAAAAAATTTTGAGTATTAGTGATCTTAATAAGTTTCCGTTAAATACTTTTGCAAAATTTAAAAAAACCTTGCCCACCCACCCTTCCCTGAAGGTGGTAGCCTTATTCGTACTTGATTTTAAGAAAACTAACTTATTTAGATATAAGATTTTTTTAGCCCCCTTGATTTAATTGAGCCTGATAAAAAAGAATCCCCTTATAAAAGGGGAATTCTGATATTTAAACGTCTATTATTTATTTAATATTTGAATAAGCCCAGGCATTAAGGTTAGGCTGCTCTGCTGTAATGATATCTTTTGGTTCTTCTTCATCAATACCGTGAGCGATTGGTTTATACAGCCTGTTATAGTATTCAATAACCATTCTGTCAGAGTGGAAATATGCTTCCGCTGTTCTGATAGACTGACGCATCAGTTGTACCCACCTTTGTCTGTCTTCGTAGTATGTAGGTATAATTTTGTTTTCAATTATATTCATCATGCATTCATAATCTTTCCAGTGACGCTCTTCCCATGGAATATCATCGTCAATACCCGGGTATCTCACGGTATAGCCGTTTACATCATCAAATGTACCTTCTACAGCCCACCCGTCGAAAATTGAAAGGTGAAGAGCACCGTTCATATTTGCGGACATCCCGGAAGTTCCTGATGCCTCGAATGGTCTTAAAGGTGTATTAAGCCATACATCAGTACCTTTTTTGAGCAGTGCGCTTAAATCAAGCTCATAATTAGGAAGAACAACTACATTAGGCAGTTCATAAGACTGTTTAAGTATGTTATTAAACATATCTCTTCCTAAAGTATCTGCAGGATGGAATTTTCCTGAGAAAATAAGCTGGACTTTATTTTCTTTAAGAAGTTTTGCTATCCTGTCTCTTTCCATAAGTATGAGCCAGGCACGTTTATAGTCAGCAAACCTTCTTGCCCAGGTTATGGTCAATACATCCGGGTTAAACAGTTTTCCTGTTTTTCCGGCAATGTATTTAAACAGCTCTTTTTTCATTTGTTTTTTGGTAAATATCAATGGATTTTCATCCGGGTATTTTTCTGCTTCCTGAATCCTCGGATCCTGCCAGAAATTCAGGTTAACTGCGTTTGTAATCGCAATAATCGGGCATCTTTCTTTTACGTGCTGCCACATTTTATTTGCTACAAGTCCGTGAAGCTGGGATACAGCGTTTGCAATTCTGCTCATCTTTAAAGCTGCAACTGTGAGCGAGAAGTTTTCCCCACCCAGTTCAATTGCTTTTTCCCTGGAAGCTCCTGCGAAAAAACCGCCATGCATAAGTGTATCTACCCAGTGAACTTCATTTCCTGCGGATACAGGCGTGTGAGTGGTAAACACTGTTTTTGACCTTACTCTGTTCAGGTCTCCGTTATACTCCCTTAAAAGCTCAAATGCTGCCGGCAGGGCGTGTCCTTCATTCATGTGAATAAGGTCAAAATCAAATCCTAACTGCCGCAGAACTCTGACTCCACCTACTCCAAGAACAACTTCCTGCGCAATACGTGTGCTTTCATTACTGTCATAAAGTTTATGAGTAATTGCACGGTCTTCAGGAGTGTTTTCAGGAACATCGGTTGTCAAAAGATAAACAGGGCATGTACCGAATATTTCCGGCTCAAGCCTAAAAGCTTTTACTGTTACATCTCTCCCGTAAATTTTAACAACTGTGCTTACTCCTGTGTCAGTAAGGAAATCATAGTGTTTTCTCATATATGCAATTTCAACTGTGCCTTCGCTGTTAATTCTCTGGTCATAATAACCATACGACCAGAAGATTGTTACACCGACCATAGGCACACCAAGGTGGCCTGCGGATAACATATTGCTGCCCGCAAGAAAGCCAAGCCCGCCTGCATATGTACTTAATGTTTGATCTATTGCCATTTCCATCGAGAAATATGCTACTTTTGGTAATGTCATTTTATTCTTACCCTTTTTATTATGCTTTTTACTTGGTTAATTAAAATTTAAAATATCAAATATTTTTTTATTATATAACATTTTAAATTTTTAAAATATTATTTAATAAATTTTAAAATAAACAATTTTACACTTAAAATTATATTAATATCTTCTAATTTCCTTTTATCTCTTCTTTTCAGACCTTAAATTTCTGATAATTCTTATCCTGTGTTTAATTTTTGACATTTATTTATCTCTAATAAGATTATAACAAAAAAAATATTTACAGTATACTACTATACTTATTAAATAGAAGTTAAATTCTCTTTAATCCTCAAACTGATACATCTCACAGGACATGTTATACTACATAGCCCGCATCCTGAACATTTTGATTTATCAATCTCCGGAAATCCTGATCCGTTAATATTTATGGCTTGATATCCTGACTCAAAACAGGATTCAAAACATTTTTTGCACTTTATACATGCCTCATGTTTTATTTCAGGCATTAAGACTTCCGAGTTATTTATACAGGATATAGGTTTAATATACCGGAGAGATCTTCCTTTTAATTCCTGTATAGAAGAGTATTTATGCTTTTCCAGATAGCTCTTAACTCCTTCTTGCAGTTTTTTAACTATATTATAACCGTTGAGCATGGCTTCAGTACAGACTTGCAAAGTAGATGCCCCAAGAAGCAGAAACTCAACAGAATCCTCCCAGCTGCTTATGCCGCCAGCTGCTGATACCGAGCAATCCACAAACTCAGCAATCTCAGACACCGCCTTTAATGCGACAGGTTTAATTGCTTTTCCGGAAATTCCTCCATATGCTGTAGAACCGGCCACGTTTAATTTTGGCATGCCAGTTTCTATATCAATTCCCGCAAACCCTCTTACTGTGTTAATGGCTGTAATTCCATCTGCTCCATTCTTTACACAAGTCGCAGCAAGGTGTTTTATGCTGGTTACATTAGGAGAAAGTTTTGCCCAGACAGGGATTTTTACTGCTTTCTTTACAACCTTAACAATCCCTCCGGCTAACTCAGGGTTATCAGAGCAGGTAGCGCCCATATTCATATCAGGCAATCCATGCGGACAGCTAAAATTTAGCTCAAGTAAATTAGCTCCGGCAGCTTCCATCATACAGGCTAAATTTTGCCAGCCTTCAATATTATCAGCTTCTGCTGAAATACTTGCAATTACTACATGCTCAGGATAATTGCACTTTAATAATCTTATATCTTCTGCCCATTCTTCAGGCGATCTGGTGCTTATGAGTTCTATGTTCTTTAAGCCGTTCTCAACACCTACGATTCGAGGGGAAACATCATTCATTTGATCATGATTAAGACAGATGGTCTTTGTAACAGCGCCGCCCCAGCCTGCTCGAAACGCCCTTGCAATCATTTCCCCGGTTCTTGTCGGCGGTCCGGAAGCGAGTATAAATGGGGTTTTGAATTCGATATTATTTACTCTGGTTTTTAAGCTGCTCATGATTCATACACAGATTTAAAAATTTATCTAAATCTTAGCACAGACAGAATCTTTTACCGACTCAACCCCGATATCCACAAGCTGCTCTATTTCCTCTTCTGTAATGACATAAGGCGGCATAAAGTAAATTACACTGCCAAGTGGGCGAAGTATGGCGCCTTTTTTTAGAGCTTTTTTATATATCTTTGTGCCTATTCTTTCTTCAAACCTGTAAGGTTCTTTTGTTTCCTTATTCCTGACTATCTCTACTGCCCCGATCATTCCCACATGACGGATATCACCCACACAGTCCAGTTCCCGGAATTTTTCCAGACTTTCCTTTAAAACTCTGACTTTAGGCTGGATAGATTCAATTATCTTTTCTTCTTCCAATATTTTCAGGTTCTCTACCGCAACACTTGCCGCAATCGGGTTTCCTGTAAAGCTATGCCCGTGAAAAAAAGTTTTTAGTTTATCATAATCATCATAAAACGCCTGGTAAATTTCGTCTGTAGCCATTGTTACCGAAAGAGGAAGGTATCCTGCTGTAATCCCCTTGGCAAGGCACACAAGGTCCGGTACTATATCCGCATGCTCAAAAGCAAACATCCTGCCCGTCCTGCCGAATCCCATGGCGACTTCATCGTCTATAAGAAGCACATCATACTGGTCGCATAATTTCCCCAGGCGTTTCAGGTATTCTGCCGGGTAAATTATCATCCCTCCTGCTGCCTGTACCAGCGGTTCAACCACGATTCCCGCTATTTCCTCGTGGTGCTGCTCAAAAATTTTTTCTACAGAGCTTAAACATTCTATATCACAGGTTTCTTTTTCCTTGCCCATCGGACAACGGTAACAGTACGGGGATTCTGCCTGGAAAATATCAAACAGCATGGGTTTATAAATCTTGTGGTAAACATCAACACCGCCCACGGAAACTGCTCCGATAGTATCTCCGTGGTAAGAATTCTTCAGGGCAACGAATTTGCTCTTTTTTGTCTTGCCGGACTGCTGGCAGTATTGATATGCCATCTTTAGCGCAACTTCCACTGCTGTTGAGCCGTTATCAGAATAAAATACCTTTGTCAGCCGGTCAGGAGTCATCTCTACAAGCTTATCCGCCAGCTCAATAGCCGGTACATGTGAAAATCCCGCCAGAAGTACATGCTCTATCTTCTCCAGCTGACGTTTTATTGCATCGTTAAGCCGAGGATGGGAGTGTCCCAATGTATTTACCCACCATGAGGAGATTGCGTCAATGTATTTATTTCCATCTATATCCCAGATATGTATCCCCTTGCCCCTGTCGATTATCAGCGGCGCTTCGGTTTCATAGTCTTTCATTTGCGTAAAAGGATGCCAGATGTTCTTTATATCTTTTTGTACCAGTTCATCTTTGTGCATAGTTAACTATTTACTCAATTTATTATTTATATGTTTTTTTAATAAGTTAATAAAAAGTTTTGAATCATTTAAATCTTTTATTAAATCTTCTAAAACAGGTTTCCAAGTAAACTCATAATCGCATTTTTGTCTATTTTCGAATACTTCTTTATAAATTTTATATAATTTTTCATCGAAAATCTTTTCATTATAAACAAATTTTTTATTAAACCAGCTTAAATATTGAGCATGTTTTGATGAAATAAAGTCATAAAAATAACCTAAGGCTATTACTGAATAAAAAACGGCATAATAGAGCCTATTTTGGGCTGTAGATAAAAAACCATTATCAATACTTGATTCTGCTGATTTTATTGCTTCATCAGATTTCTCAAAAGCTTGTTTTATAAGAATATCTTTATGCTGCATCGTAGAATATTCCTTTATTAACAACTGCATCATAATATATAAGGTTCCTTTCAAGTTCTTCTCTTGTCATTGGGTGAAGGTCGAGAAACACATCCATTTTAGCCTCGATGCGCCCTACTATTCCCCATATATCCATGCGTTTTTTCCTGTCAACAGGGTGTAAAAATATTGCAACTACATCAATATCGCTGTCAGTAACATGAGAACCATTTACCTTTGACCCATAAACATATGCGCCTTTAAAATCGTTAAAAGATTCTTTCAGTGCTTTATTTAAAACCTCTATAGCCTGAATTGTCTTTTTGTCCATTAAAGCCGGTCCTTTATATTTGTTAGATTTATACTATAATAACATTAATTTTTTAAACAAATAGAAACCAGATTATTTACCGCTTCCACTGCCCTGTCAATATCCTCGACGGAATTCATCTCTGTAACGGAAACCAGGACGCAGTTTTGAAGGTTGTCGTACTTGCAGGAGAGGTCAATTCCTATAAAAATACCTTTTTCTGCAAGTTTATTTATCAACTCTCCGGAAGAAATATTATCCGCCTGAAACACAAACTCATGCATGAAATCGCAGTATAAAACCTTGATTCCGGGAACCTGTGACAGTTTATCCGCCATATAATGCGCTCTTTGTATTGAAATTTCAGCAACTTCCCTCAACCCCTGCGGGCCGAAAACTGACATATAAACTGTTGCGGCAAGCGCCATAAGTGCATTATTTGTACATATGTTACTTGTCGCTTTTTCACGTCTTATATGCTGCTCCCGAGTTTGCAATGTCAGGGTATAAGCCTCTTTACCATCTTTATCCTGTGTTAATCCCACTATCCTGCCGGGGAGCTGCCTTAAATACGTATTTTTACTAGCTATAAAACCGCCGTGAGGCCCGCCAAAGTTCATATTTATTCCCAATTGCTGAAAATCACCGACAACAATATCAGCTCCGTATTCGGCCGGGCTTTTCAGCACAGCAAGACTTATCGGATCAACACAGGTAATCAGTTTGGCTTTGGATTCGACTATTTTTGAGAAAACATTATGATCTTCAATACAGCCAAAATAGTTGGGATTTTGAATAAGGACACACGCCTGCTCATCAAGATTTATAAAACCATCTAAAACTGTTTTGCCTTCTTTTACGGGAAGATAACTGATCTTAATATCTTCACCATAACAATATGTCTCAAGCACCTTTTTATATTCCGGGTTAAGTGCTTCTGAAACAAGGATTTCTGTTTTTCTGGCAAGCCTTACCGCCATCAATACAGATTCTGCGCAGGCCGAAGCACCATCGTAAACCGAAGCATTAGATACATCCATGCCGGTCAGGTTACAGATAAGTGTTTGAAAGTCAAATATAGCCTGGAGTGTCCCCTGGCTGACTTCTGGCTGGTATGGAGTATAGGAAGTTATAAATTCTGATCTCTGGATTATAGTACTTATACAGGCAGGTACATACCTGTTATAAACCCCACCGCCCAGAAATGACACTACTTCGCCGGAAGTCCTGTTCTTATTCGCCATTCCGGAAAGTTTCCTGCGGGTGTCCTGCTCGCTTATTCCTTCCGGCAACTCTATTTCTTTAACACGTACATTCGTGTTAATTTGCCTAAACAGGTCCTCTACTTCATTAAGACCAATGTCTTTTAGCATGTTTAAGCGTGTTTCATCCGTGTGCGGCAGGTAACTATGCAATTTATTCTTCCTCTTCTTCCAGATAATCCTTATATTCATCATAATACATAGTATCTTCCAGGTCAGCTTTTTCGTAATCAGCTACTTTTACCAGCCAGCCTTCGCCAAAAGTATCGTCATTAATAGCTTCCGGCTCACTCTGGATTTTTTCATTAACTTCAACGATTTTTCCTGATACAGGAAGATAGATTTCCGATGCGGCTTTTACAGACTCGATTGTCCCGAAAACCTCGCCTTTATCAAAAGTTGCGCCCACTTCAGGAAGTTCTACAAAAACAATGTCACCTAATTGCTCTACAGCAAAGTCTGTGATTCCTACTTTTAGGATATCACCATCCTGAACAATGTATTCATGGCTTTTTGTACATAAAACACCTGACATATCAACTGTCATCGCTGTTATTCTCCTTTATTTCCTTGTATAAAACGGCCTTTTAATTATTTCTGCGGGATGAAGTTTTCCTCTTATCATTATTTCTATTTTTGTACCTTCGGTAAAGGGTTTTTGTGCATCAATATAGCCCAGGCCTATGCCTATATTAGAACAAGGCGAAAACCCACCGCTTGTAACCTGTCCTGCGTTCTGGTTTTCCATATATATCTTATAATCATGCCTGGGAACTGACCTGTCAAGCATTTTAAACCCGACCAGTTTTCTTTTTACCTTTTTTGTCCTCATCTGATTAAGTATAATGTCCTTGCCTGCGTAGTTGTCTTTTTTATCTTTGGATACAGCCCAGCAAAGAGAAGCTTCTACAGGGGTAATTTCCTCTGTAAGATCCTGTCCGTAAAGGGGTAGTGCAGCCTCAAGCCTGAGAGTGTCCCTTGCGGCATATCCTATTGGCTTTAAGCCAAAGTTCTTGCCTTTGTCAAGAAATTCGCTCCACAGTTTTACCGCATCTTTGTTTTCAACCACAATTTCAAACCCGTCCTCGCCTGTATATCCTGTACGGGCGATCAAAATCTCCATACCGGACAGATTAGCTTCTTTCAGGTTAAATCTTCCTGGCTGGTCTTCTTTTTTCAGTCCAAGTTGTTCTGTAATTTCTGCGGATGCGGGCCCCTGTATGGCTATCATAGAATATTTTTCTGATTCATTTTTGATTTCGATATCATAGCAATTTTTCGTGCTTAAAAGCCTATTTAAATCCTCTTCTACTCTTGAAGCATTGACTATCATCAGGAATTTATAAGTTCCCTTCTCATCCGGCAACCTGTATATAATGAGATCATCTATGATTCCGCCGCCTTCGTTCACCAGAAGGGAATATACTGCCTTACCCTCTTTTAATGTAGAGAGATCTCTGGTTATCAGGTTTTGTAAAAATTTAAGAGCGTCTTTCCCGTTGATAAAAACTTGTCCCATATGGGATACATCGAACAGTCCTGCTTTGTTACGTACATTCAGGTGTTCTTCCTTCATAGAAGTGTACTGAAGCGGCATTTCCCAACCGGCAAAAGAAAATATCTTTGCCCCGAGTTTTTTATGTTCTTCATATAATACAGTTTTTCTATTCTTAATTTCCAATCCCTTCCCCTTTTACAACCTAATTTTTATCAACTTATTTTAAATCATAAATCAAAAAATTTATTTTGAAAATTTTTGAAGAACAATGTATACAAGTTTTAAGCTGACAAATAATTACAAATAACTCCTGATAACAATTGATGTATTTAGCTTTATGATATAATAATTCCTATAGTGTTAATTATATAAAGAAAATACCTGGCTAAAACTTAGTTAATTAGCTTAAAAATCAATAGAGGCATAAAATGATCTGTCCTTTTTGTTCTAATGAAAATACAAAAGTGTTAGAATCTCGTTTGTCATGCGAAAAAACAAGTATCAGGCGCAGGAGAGAATGCGAAAACTGTTATAAAAGATTTACCACTTATGAGCGGATTGAAAACTATTCAATTTTGGTAGTAAAAAAAGACAAATCAAAAGAAAAGTTTTCACGTGATAAGTTAATAAAAAGTATCTCTGATGCCAGTAAGAAGACATCAATAAGCGGAATAATGATTGAAAAAATAGCAGAAAGCGTTGAATCAGAGTTATTAATTACCGGAAAAAAAGAAATTAACAGTAGCTATATCGGTGAAAAAATTTTGGAACACCTGAAAGATACGAATGAAATCGCTTATTTAAGATATTTATCAGTATTCAGGTATTACGAAAACATAGAAGAACTGCTAAATGATATAAAAAATTCTGCAAAGTTACCTGTTATACTTTAATTTTGAATTGTTTCCGAGAGTTCATTCAAGCTGGATTTAGGGATATCTTTGCTGGTTTTTGCGCCTAACGACTTTATTTTTTCTGCCTGCCTTATGAGGCCCCCTCTTCCTTCCAGTTTTTTGTTTATATTATCAAAACAGGCAAATGTCTTTGAAAAACAATTCTTTAAAACATCAATATCAGTCAGTAGTCCAACAAATTTGTCATAAAGCTTCCCGCTTTCTTCAGCAATCTCTAATACATTCCGGGTCTGGTTTTCCCTTTGCCAGAAGATTTCAATGGTTTTCAGGGTAACTAAAAGTGTAGATGGGCTTACCGGCAGAACCCTGTTTTTTCTTGCATATTCAAATATTTCAGGGTCATTCTGTAACAACAGCCCGAATGAAGACTCTACAGGCATAAACATCAGCACGAAATCCAGTGAATTTATGTCTTTTATTTCCTGATAAAACTTATTTTTCAGATTTTTTATATGCTCACGTACTGAATTTATGAATTCTTTAAGGTATTTGTCCCTCTCCTCTTCACTGTTATAGTATTTTTCATAAGAAATTAATGAAACTTTGGAATCAATGATGAGTTGTCTGTTATCCGGCATATAAATGACCACATCTGGTCTTAAAAGTTTATTATAATCATCTCTGAAACCCTGCTGACAGGAGTAATGTATATCGCTTTGCAGCCCGGATGCTTCCAGAATTCTTTCCAGAATAACTTCTCCCCAGTTGCCTCTGGTTTTGGAATCTCCTTTTATGGCATTTGCAAGGTTGCTGGCTTCTTCGCTTATGCGCTGGTTGTTTTGGGAAAGAATTTTTATTTGTGTTTCGAGGGATGATAGTTCTTTTGCTTCATCAAGTCTTGTCTTTTCAATTCTTTGATTTAATTCAAAAATTTTTTCCCGGAAAGGTTTTATTATTTCGTCAATTTCTTTTTTGCTTAATTTTGAAAACTCTTCTGAGTTATGTTTCAGGATTTTATTAGCTGTATTTTCAAATTCAGTAAGAAATTTATCTTCAAGATTAATATCAGTATGGCTATTATAAAATGCTTCCAGCTCTGATATTTTGCGGTCTTTCCGAATAAGGTTTTTTACAAAATAGATACTTATCAGTAAAATTCCGAGAAAAAAACCTGACAAAAAGCTAAAAAATAACTCCATTCAATTACCTGTTATGTTATTAACTAGGTTAATATTATCAGTGTTTTTAAAAATTTGAAATATTCTTAAAATATTTTAAAAAAGAATCAATGGTGCATTATAATGATAAATATAATAAAATTAAAATACATATTAAGCAGATAAGGGGTTAATCGTGTCAGAGTTTGAAAGACTCGTCTCAGGCGGGGATGAGCTTAAACAAAAGAAAGATTATAAAAATGCGGTGGAATTTTACAAAAACGCCATTGCAATAAAACCGGACAGTTATGAAACTCTTGAAAAACTGGCTGAAAGTTATTTTGCAATAAGCGAGCTTGATAAATCTATCCTTTTTTACCAGAGTTCACTAAAGAGCAAACATGATTATTTGCCGGCTCTGGTAGGTATTTCTAAAGCATACGAACTTACTGACAGGTTACCCCAGGCTGTTGAGAATATGCAGAAGGCTTATGAAATCAGCAATAAAGACCCGAATATTGCTTATAACCTGATACTGCTATATATGGCAAATAATGAACACAACAAATCCATCGGGCTTATACAGGAACTTATTCAGAATTCTCCCGAATTTGATAAGGGCTACTATCTTCTGGGGCTCAATTATGAAAAGACAGGCAATATAGAAAAAGCAATAAATAACTATAAATTGGCAATAGAAAAGAAACCTGAATCTTTTGAACCTCATTTAGCGCTGGGGGTTCTCTATTTTTCAAACAAAAATTACGATAAGGCAGAAGAGGAACTGAATAATGCATTGGAAATTAATTTTGACAGTGTAAAAGCACATTATTACCTTGGTCTTGTTTATACGGAAAAAGAAAATTATGAAAAGGCAATACCGGAATTTAAATATGTTATAACATTTGAACCCAAAAACATTAATGCCTACAGCAACCTTGGACTTGCATACGGTGCGCTGGGCTGGTCTGATGAAGCACTTACTGAATTTAAATCCGCAGCGCAAATTAATCCTAATGATTCAGAAATCAGGTATGCACTTGGATTAATTTATTTTAAAAATGAAGAATTAGACTCAGCAGAAAAAGAACTAAAAAAAGCTGTAACAATAGATAATTCTAATGCACAGGCTCATTCTATCCTTGGTTCGGTATATGCAAAACAGGAGAAATTTAACCTCGCAGTAAATCATTTTAAAGAAGCTTTGAATTTAAACCCTGATGATGCAATTACAACATATAATCTTGCTTCTACTTATCAGACTATGAGATTAAATGAGAAAGCTATTGAGGCTTATGAGAAAGCTGTAAGCATTGACCCGGGAATGATTGATGCTTGTTATACACTGGGAATGATGTTTTTAGATATAAACGAGCTTGAAAAAGCCAAAGATTACTTCCAGTATGCTTTAAAAACAAGCGAAAAATTCGGCGAAGCATACTATGGTCTTGGTTTATATCATTTATACCGCCATGAAAGCCAGGAAGCAATTGATTGTTTTGATAGAGCTACTACTTATAACAAAAATTTACCTGATGGATATTATCAAAAAGGCCTGATATACAGAGAACTGGGAAACCTGGAAAAATCCATAAACAACATTAAGCAGGCTTCTGTGCTTGATCCGGAAAATGCGTTTTTCTTAAATGAGCTGGGGATGACCTACCAGACCAAAGGTGATCTTGATGCAGCAGTGTTTTACTACAGAAAAGCCGGTTCGATAGATATTTATAATCCTGAGTACAAGCATAATCTTGGCCTGGCTTTATTTGAAATGAAAAGGTATCAGGAAGCAATTGTGGAATTGAGGAGAGTTATAAGATTTAATCCTGATGACCCGGAAATCCATTTTAATCTGGCACAAATTTTTGAAGTCACAAATAATTATCTTGAAGCAGTTAAATCATATAAAGAATATTTAAGGATAAAAGGTTCTGATTGCAAAGAAGTAGCTAATGTGGAAGAAAAAATTAATTCGCTGTACAACATGTTGGAGTTAAAAAAATCCAGAATAAGAAGTAATGAAGATGAGGACGAAACCAAAAGCAATAACAATATAATTAAAAATATTAGAAAACTATTTAAATAAAGAATTAGATTATTTTTAGTGTTTTAAAGAAATAAACGATAAATAAGAAATTTTATTCAGAACCATCAAAACGGATAAATTTTAAAAAACCTGTATAAAAAAGCGGTGGCTTTGCTACCGCCACCTTCAGGGAAGCAGGCGGGTGGACAAGGTTTTTGAAAATTTTGCAAAAGTATTTATACCGCTTCAAATAAATATTGTGCCCTTAAAAAGAAATTGTTTGTATTAAAATTGTATGCAAATGCAGGTAAAACTTAATATATTTTGATTAAAACAATGAAAATAGCACTTGCCCAGATAAATACAAAAGTCGGAGACCTGTCAGCAAACACTGACCTCATAATAAAAAACATAAATTCCGCACGTGCAAAAGAAGCGGAACTTGTTGTATTTCCTGAACTTTCCATAACAGGTTATCCGCCTAGAGACCTGCTGGATTTTGATTGCTTTATTGATGACAATCTTGCTTATCTGGATAAAATCCGGGAAAACTCAAAAGGCATAAATATAATTTGTGGATTTATAGATAAAAATCCCTCCCCATACGGGAAAAAATATTTTAATGCAGCTGCAATTATCAAAAACGGCACAATAAAAGCAAAATACTACAAAAGACTTCTGCCGTTTTACGATGTATTTGATGAAACCAGATATTTTGAACCAGGAAAAGAAAGTCTAACAGTGGAAATCAACGGGAAAAACTTCTTTATAACCATATGCGAAGACCTCTGGAATGACAAGGACTATTGGAAAAGGCAATTATATACGACTAACCCGGCTGACGAAATTCCAAAAACCGGAATTGATTGCATAATTAACATTTCCGCCTCGCCATATCTTTTAAACAAAGAAAAAGAAAGGTTCTCCATTTTTAAAAATATTTCAGAAAAATCCGGTTCATCAGTAATATACGTAAACCAGACAGGCGGAAACGATGATCTGCTCTTTGACGGTGCAAGTTTTGTGATAGACAAAACAGGCGAGCTGAAATCCTTGTGCAGTGATTTCAAAGAAGACCTTGCTATCTATGATCCTGAAAACAATACAGGTGAACTTCATTCCATATCAAAAAGCGAGGAAGAAAGTGTATTCAGGTCTTTATATACAGGAGTAAGGGATTATTGCAGAAAAATCGGTTTCAAAAAAGTACTGGTGGGGCTGTCAGGGGGCATAGACTCTGCGGTTACAGCAGCAGTCGCAACAGAAGCTATGGGTAGGGAAAATGTGATGGGAATAACAATGCCTGCTATGTATTCCAGTCCGGGAAGCGTGAGTGATTCAGAAAAACTTGCCCGGAACCTTGGTATTGAATTCAGGAAAATTCCCATAACAGGCATATTTAACTCCTATATAAATGAAATACAGGACGGGGAAAAATTTCTTGATCTTGCTGAAGAAAACCTTCAGGCAAGGATCAGGGCAAATATTCTTATGATGTATTCAAACAGATACGGACACCTGCTACTGACCACAGGCAACAAATCAGAATTGTCTGTGGGCTACTGCACTTTATATGGAGATATGTCAGGCGGGCTTGCTGTCTTGTCAGATGTACCAAAGATTATGGTCTACAGGCTGGCAAAATACCTGAACAGCCTTAATAAAGAAAAGGAAGTTATTCCGCAGGATACAATAACAAAACCGCCCTCCGCAGAACTCCGCCCTGACCAGAAAGACGAGGACAGCCTTCCGCCATATAATATACTGGATGATATTATAAAAGAATTCGTGGAAAATAATAAATCTATCAGGGAAATATCCGAAAAATACCCGGAAGAAGTTGTTAAAGATGTGGTTAAAAAAATAAACAGCTGTGAGTATAAAAGACGACAGGCTGCGCTGGGATTAAAAGTCACGACAAAAGCATTCGGGACAGGCAGAAGGTTTCCTATAGTCCAGGGATACGACTTTCAGGGCAGTTAATTACATAAAACAAACAATAAAACCCGCTTATTTACCTGTATTTAAAATTTAATGTTAACTTTTGTTAAAAAATTGTATATATTTGAATATATCATCCATAAATATTTTTTATATATATGTAAGGTAAATCGAAAAGCGGTTAGGTGAAAAATGTATTACATCGGAGCAAGAGATAATATTGACAGAGCTTTAGTCAAGCAATATGCTTCTGTCCAAACATCAAACTTCGATGATTCAGTTAAAATAAGTCCTGATGAAATGTGGGATAAAATAAACATGATCGGGATGAATCAAAAATCACATTTAAGTCTTATAAATAATTTAAAAAAAGTTTCATAAATAAAAGTTATAAAACCTCCTCCATATTAAATCTAGCAAAAATACTAAAATAAAAATAAATCTGGCAATCTCCTCCAAAATTTAAGTGTGTTGTGTAAGTCTTATAAATTTATCCCCGAAAGGGGATTTTTTATTTTGTCTAATATTTATCCCAATAAATTAAAACAGAAATCCTGGTGAAGCAAAACGAACTCGTTTATTGCGAGCATCCAAGCTTGAGCAGGGATCGCATAAATCTACGTCATGGATTGTCTCACAGCTGTCATTCGAGGATTTATAACTTAAATTTAAGCTGTTAACCACTTATCGAAACAATCTTCATCTATGCTCGCTTTATGATCACTTCGTTACTTGTTTTTTGGAACTATGACATAGTTATTGTGCCCTTAAAAAAAAATCAAGACTAATTTCCTGTTAGTGTTCTAAAAAAATATGGGCAAGGTTTTTTAAAATTTTGCAAAAGTATTTAACGGAAACTTATTAAAACCACTAATAAAGGGCTTATTATGACGAGTTCTAAATTCCTTAAAATTTATAAAAAAACGTTGAGCGGCGCAGTCGCTCGATCACCTTATAAGCGGACAGGATGGGCATTTTGAGAAATTTAACTAATAATATAATTAACAATTCGAGTTAATCAGTTTACTGATTAAATTATTTAAAAACGGATAAAAAATAACTTTGGAATAAGAATATTAAATTTTTAATATAAAAATTTTATTTGTTCAGCAGAAATGCTAAACTGCACAAAATTAATCCGATTTGAGCAGAAAATAGTAAGAGAGAGTAATAAGATAAAAATGAAAAAAAATAATCATAACAGGCTAATAAACGAGAAAAGCCCTTATTTGCTCCAGCATGCAGATAATCCTGTGGACTGGTTTCCATGGGGTGAAGAAGCCTTTAAAAAGGCACGGGAAGAGAATAAACCGGTTCTGCTCAGCATTGGATATTCCACATGCCACTGGTGCCACGTTATGGCACACGAATCTTTCAGCGACGAGAAAACAGCACAGTATTTGAATGAAAATTTTGTGTCAATAAAAGTTGATCGGGAAGAAAGGCCGGATATTGATGAAACATACATGCTCGCATGTCAGCTTATGAGCGGAATAGGGGGATGGCCTCTGACTATAATGATGACGCCTGATAAAGTACCGTTTTTTGCCGCAACCTATTTACCGTTAAAACCCAGATATAATATGCCTTCATTTATGCAGATTTTAGGGGAAATCAATTCGATATGGAGGAATAACAGGGAAAAAATAAACGAAGCTGGTAACGGGGTTCTGGAAAGCATGACTCAGTCCCAAAAACATGAATTTACCCATATACCCAAACAGGATATCTTTGACAGGTCGATAAATATTTATTCAAGAGCTTTTGATGAAGATTACGGCGGGTTTCACCGAGAACCTAAATTCCCTGCCCCACATAATATAAGCTATTTACTTGGCCTGTATAAATTAAAAGATGTGAAATCTGCTCTTTATATGTCAGAAAAAACCCTTTTATCAATGTATGAAGGCGGTATTTTCGACCATGTGGGAGGTGGGTTTCACAGGTACTCGGTTGACAGGTACTGGCTTATCCCTCATTTTGAAAAAATGCTGTATGACCAGGCTTTAATCTCTGTAGCATACATGGAGGCTTATCAAATAACAGAAAATGAAGTTTTTGCCCGGGTTGCCCGAAGGACACTGGATTATTTGCTAAAAGAAATGAGGTCTCCTGAAGGCGGGTTTTATAGCGGAACCGATGCTGATTCCGAGGGTGTTGAGGGGAAATTTTTTGTATGGAAAAAGTCTGAAGTCGATGAAATTTTAGGCAAATACAGCGAAATTTTCTGTAAATTCTTTGGAATAACAGAAAAAGGCAATTTCGAGGAATCCCAAAACGTATTAAATATACAATCTACACTGAGTGATCTGATAGATGAGTATAATATGGATATTTATCGGATTGATGAGATTTTGAATGATTCTTTGGAAAAACTGTATGAGGAAAGAAAAAAAAGAGTCCATCCTCACCTGGACGACAAAATTCTTACCGGCTGGAATGGTCTGGTAATAAAAGCATTATCCCTTGGGGCCAGGGTGTTTAATGAAGAAAACTACCAAAAAGCAGCGGTTGAATGTTTTGATTTTATTGAAAAAAACCTTAAAACCAGTGAAGGGAAGTTATTGAGGCGATACAGGGAAGGAGATTCTTCAATAAATGCCTTCCTTGAAGATTATGCTTATCTGGTATACGGGCTGGTAGAACTATATAAAGCGACATTTGATGAAAAATATCTTGAAAAAGCGGTTAATTTAATTAATATAGTTATAGAAGACTTTCATGATAAAGAAAATAAAGCATTTTTAAGTATATCCAGGCAATCAGAAGTGCCGTTGATGAACTTAAAAGACGCATACGACAGTGCAATCCCATCTGCCGCTTCTGTATTATTTACAGTGTTACTAAAATTGGCTGACATAAAAGAAAATGAAAAGTATGCAGAACTTGCAGGGGAAATAGCAGGATTTTACAGCAAAAGGATTTATGAAGCCCTCGCTTCATTTTCACAGATGCTTTCCGGGTTGCTTTATTACTACGGAAACCACCGAATTATCAAAGTGTGCAAAAACGAAACTGATCCTGAAAATGAAAAAATAATTAATCTTTTAAAGAGAAAATATTATGCGGATGGAGTTTTAATCCAAAAACCCTCTGAAAACCATAAAACTACAGTTAATATATGTGAAAAAACCGGCTGCAAGAAGCCTATAGAGTCATACGATGAGCTGACACAAAAAATTCATCAGTTATAAAAATGGCAAAAAAGCTGAAAATAAAATTTTTGAAAACCTCATACAACTGGCTCAGCTCGAAGTATTTTTTCCCGGTATTATTAATGCTGGTATCCGGTTCTGCTTTTATTAAACTCACAATTGATGTTGTATCAAAAGATAAGAGCACGCATTATGATACGGTTATAATAAATACAGTAAATGAAATGGTATCACCCTTTTTGACGGCTGTATTTTTATTTATCACTAAATTTGGCGCTGAATTTATTTTTCTATTTTTTATAATTTTTACTGGAATAGCACTCAGAAAAGGTTATTATAAAGAATTTTACCTGGTTTCCGGCGTTACATTGGGCGGAGGTGTACTTGTAAACACGATAAAAAACATCATTAGCAGGACAAGACCAATTACAGAAATTCCAATCTTTAAAGAAGAGGGATTCAGCTATCCTTCCGGGCATGCAACAGCAGCAGTATGCTTTTACGGTATTCTAATGTTCCTGACATACAGACATATAAAGAATTTATGGATAAAAGCCCTTCTGGCAACGCTTTTGATACTTATTATTATGCTTGTTGGGGTGAGTAGAGTCTATCTGGGTGTACATTTCCCTTCTGACGTTGTGGCTGGTTATTATCTTGGAGTTTCATGGATAAGTTTCTGTCTTCTTTTATATAACTTTTTTCTGGAAAAAAATTTAAAAAACTATGAAAAATAATTGAAAAATAATTGAAAAATTATTTAAAAAAGTTGAAAAAAATTTAAAAAAATTGAAAAAAGTTAAAAAAAATTGAAAAAAGTTTAAAAAAGTTTTTCTTTCATAATTATTGTGAAGTTTTGTTAATAATTCCTTTAGATAATAAGAAAATTGACGATAAAACTAATAAGGAATAAGAAGAAAACACAAAATGGCAATTTTGTTCCAAAATTATCGTCAGTTTCAATCTTCTGGGAGTCAAAAGTAAATGGCATTTACTATTAATTTCAAAAACATACTTGACCTTTACGGTATATACGGTGGAAGTATACTCGGCAGTTCCCTGAGTACACTTGATGAAAACACCAGTATATTTTTTAATTATGCTGATTTTAACCACGACGGCGTAATTGACAGGAACGAATATGATTATCTTCTGGGATCAAGAGGTTTTGACCCATCAACTGCGGATAATATTTTTGACGGCAGCGGAAGCAATCCTTCATTTGATACAGATGGAGATAATGCACTGACAGAAGCTGAATTTACAGCTATGCTGCAAAATTATGACAATGGGGATGGTTACCTTGATTTTACCGAAACCCTGAATTTCTATAACAGCGTATCAGACGGATATATTGACCCTACAACATCCTTTGACCAATACGACGCAATTTTAAATAATTCTATTTCTACAATAGAAACCTATGATAGCGATGGTACGACTTCCGGCATAACTACGATTGATGAAGTAGGAAAATACCTCGAGCCATGGGGTATTAAAGACGGTAATGCAACTGCCTCGGATATAGTAAATCTTTATGATACAAACGGGGATGGACAGGTTAACCTTGAAGAATATATAGCCACATACCTTCAATGGGATACAAATAATGACGGTTTAATTGATTATGCGAATGGTGAAGGCAGCGCATATATGGATGTCCTGCCGGGTGTGTATCAAATTCCGCAGGACCAAATTGAACAGATGGTTCAATCTTTGATATTCTCCATAGATAAACAGGAAAACCTTGCGATCAGCAAGGAAGAATATGAGAAATACCTGCAGGGGTTTGGGTTCCCAAAAATTATGGCCGACCAGTTAATTACCCTGTACGGCGGTAGTGATGGCGAAGTTGATTTTGATGAAATGGTCAGTGCATATAGAAGTTTTGACACAAACGGAGACGGCCAGTTTTCTTATGAAGAAATGGTTGCATTCCAGAACGAGTTAACTGTTGTAGATATTGATACATCAGTTATTTCAGAACAACAATACCCTGGATTATTCCAGATGGCCTCATCCGTTATAAGGTCTATGGATCAGGATAAGGACGGTGAAGTTACCGTTGAGGAATACCGGGGCGTATTAAAACAAATGTACCAGAACCCGAATATTGATAAAGACCCGCCTCTACATGCGGCAGAGAACTTTATCAGATTGTTTGATATGGATAAAAGCGGAACTGTTAATATTATAGAAGCAATGAATAAATATGCTCAGTATGATACTAACTCTGACGGTAAAATTTCCGCTTCTGAAAGTAACAACCTTCAGGCAAAACTTGAAGATTCATCCCTGTATGATACCGTAAACGAAGAAATTATGGATATTGCTGACAAGGATAAGGATTCCAGGCTTACTCTTGATGAATATACATTCTTCCTCAAAGAAAACGCAATGCCTGAATATATAGCTGATGATGCTTTCCTGGCATTTGACGCAAACCTTGATAATGAATTAAGCAGGCTAGAACTTATGGAAGCGTTTTCCAGATATGATAATAATGTGGAAAACCTTGATGAATTGAACAAAGTGCTTGCGGATCTCGGCAATTTACCTGCGGCTACCCCTCATATAACTTATTTACAGACTCTTTCAGCTGCTGATTATGTCCTCTATAACGGTGATCAGGATAATAACCTTGATGCTGATGAAAAACTTCAAATGTTCGAGGATCTTGCACTGACTGATTACGGAACAATCGGATATAATGCGGAACATTCCAAAATTAACCAGTATGAGCCGATAATGAATGTGCTTGAGGAGTTTGTAAAAGAAACAGACTTTAATAAAGACGGGCTTATTAACTCTGATGAATACAAGCGTTACCTCAAGAATGAAGGACTGCCGGATTACTTTGCTGATAATGCAATAGCTACTTATGATATAAACGGTGATAACCACCTTGATTTCCTCGAATGGATAAAAGTAAACCTGGATTACGATGCCAATGTTGACGGTGAACTACAGATGGATGAAGTCCTGACAATGTGCAGTGACCTGTCTGGCGTTGCGCTGACTATTGATGACACGAATGTTGACCAGCATACATACCTTTATGATGCGGCGAGTTTAATCATGGAAAATTATGATCTCAATGGTGACAGAATTCTGGAAGCTAATGAACTTGAACCATATATGAAAGAATATGGAATGCCTACAGATTTTGCCGCAAACTTTGTAGCAGCGCATAATATTGGAACGAATGCTGATAATGGACTTGATGTTGTAGAATTACTAAGGGCACATGTTGATTTTGACGCAAACGCAAACGGTATTCTTGAATTTGAAGAAGAATTTGCGCTTTATGACAATATGATGCCTGTTAATCTTGGCATAGATTCTACAAATGCAAAGCAGTATGAAAAGATAAATAATCAGACCAGTGATCTCATCAAAAATTATGATGATAACAAAGACAATAAACTGGATAACCTGGAACTTTCAAGGTTCTTTAAAGATGAGGGAATGACAGAGGATGATGTTACACTGGCCCTGTCTTCGTTTGATGTAAACGGTCCTGACAGCGCAATAGATGTGCTGGAATTCATGAAGATGTATTACGACTTTGACGCAAACAAAGACGGAAATGTGGATAATATCGAAAATATGGCCCTGTTTGATTACCTGACAGGCACAGGTCTTAATCCGAACGAAGCAAACAGTATCCAGCTTGAAAAACTTGAGCTGGACGTGGATGGCATAATAAATAACTATGATATGGATAAAGACAATAAGCTAAGCTCTGCAGAACTTCAGGAACGCATGAAAGCTCTAAAACTTCCTGATTATATTGCAGATGAGGCAATTTCCCTTTATGACCTGGATGGAGATGGCCAGCTTGATAAAATGGAATTCATGAAAGCAAAAGCTGATGTGGATACCAATAATAACGGAGTTCTGGAATTTAATGAAGAACTGTCATTATACAGCAATGCTTCCGGTGCAAACCTGAATCCAACTGATGACGAAATTGATCAATACCTGACAATTTATGAACATGCACTGGTGTTATTCAAGAAAAACGATAATATTACAGACAGGATATTAAACTCTGACGAGCTTAAGAGTTATTTCACAGACCTGAAATTGCCTGAGTATATGTCTACTGAAGCTATTAATATGTATGATTTAAACGGTGACAACGGACTGGATATTTATGAGTGGATGAAAGCTCAGCTGGCATATGATATAGATAACAGCGGAGTTCTGGAATTCAATGAAAAAATGGCCATGAACGCAAAAATAGCTGATCCTGATGTACCTCTTGACCCGCATACTATGGATGAAGCACAGATCAGGAATCTTTATAATTATTCTATGAATTACATAACAAATGTTGATACTGATCTTGATAACAGAATGTCAGTTGATGAGTATGCTACGCACCTGATAAGTAAAGGCCTGTCAGATAATGTTGCAAACGATGTCATTGCTTCTCAGGACCTGAACGGAGACGGTCATCTCGATCTGATGGAATGGCTGAATACAAACATGGTTCTGGATAAAAATACAAACGGTTCAATTGATTTTAATGAATTAATGGATTTATACCAGGATGCGACAGGTATAGCATTCAACGCAACTGAGGCTAATACTCCTCAATATAAAAATCTGTATACATATTCAAATAATTATATAAATAACGTGGACGCCAGTAATAATAACAAAATCTCTGGTGCGGAATACGGCGCATTTCTAAAAACTAAAGGTTTTGATGAAGAATTGGGAGCCAGTCTTGTTAGCGCCTATGACATGAACGGTGACAACGAGCTTGATATGCTGGAATTAATGAAAACATTCATTGACCTGGATACTAATAATAACGGAAGTTTTGATTTCAATGAAGTAATTGAATACTATGATAATGCCCTTCCAAATCTGACATTTGACGCAACCGAAAGCAATATTCCTCAATATAAGGGGTTATTCAACTATTCAAATGAATATATAGCCAATGTAGATACCAGTAACGACAATAAAATATCAGCGGATGAATATAGTACTTTCCTGAAATCCAAAGGATTTTCAGAAGATTTAGGAGTCCGTCTTGTTAATACATATGATACGAACGGAGACGGATTGGACAATCTTGAATTAATGAGAAGTTTCCTTGACCTGGATGTTAACACCAACGGAAAATTTGATTTTAATGAACTTATAGAATACTACGATAATGCAATCCCAAGTCTGTCATTTGATGCAACAAACAGTAATATCTCTCAGTATAAAGATTTATACACATATTCAAAAAATTATGTTGCTAATATAGATAAAAATAATGACAATGAAATAACCGAAGATGAATACAAACTATATATAACAAGCCTTGGGCTGCCGGATTATATGGCAAGTAATGCTATTTCCCAGTTTGATCAGGATGGGGATTCTGCTGTAGATATGATGGAATTCATGAGAGGATTCCTGAATTATGACACTGACAATAGCGGAAATAACCAGTTTAATGAAAGAATGCAAATGTATGTGGATATGGCCAATGTATCAGGCATAAACTTCAGTACTGACCTGACAAACTATGCGCAGCACAGGGATTTATACGAATATGCCAAGAAAATTGTAAATAATCTGGATATGGATAACAATCAGGTTATGAGTTCCGTGGAATATGAGCATTACCTCAATAAGCTTGGGCTGCCTCAATATTTGTCCGAAGGAATTGTAGGGCAATATGACCTTAACGGTGATTCTGCCATAGATGCAATGGAGCTGACCCAGGCTTATATAGACCTTGATGCAAACAATACAGGTGCTTTAGAATTTAACGAACTTCTTACCTACTATGAAACAATTGCATCAGGATATAATTCATTTAGTTTCAGTCCTACAATTGATAATATGTATCAGTTAAAAAGACTTTACGATTTGGGCAACAATATAGTTAAAAACAGAGACCTCAATTTTGATCAGATGGTACAGGCAAATGAATACGAGTTAGCTCTAAAAGCTGCAGGTTTCCAGGATTATCAGATAATGGCATCAAATGCTGTATCATCATTTGATACAAACGGAGACGGCGGAATAGATGCATTTGAATGGATGGATGCAATTCTGAGTTTTGATGCCAACGGTTCAGGCAATCTTGATGGCGATGAAAAAACAGCATTTTACAACTCAATGCTGTAAAAATAATCCTGTCTTGCGCAAAAATTACCTTTACAAACTTGCTACTGAACTTAATATGTATAAAATATCATTATGCATACAGACTTCAGTCAATCAGGTAATATAAACCCCGGCCATTTGCTGGGTGATTTCAGCATGTATCTTGAGATAGAGAGGAACTTATCGCCGCATACGATAAAGGCTTATACTTCTGATTTAAAAGACTTTATAGAACGCTCAGGCAATGATTTTTGCAGTTTTACATATAAAAACATAAGAGCATACCTGCTGGAAGTCCAAAACAAAAAATACACAAAAACTACAATATCAAGAAAAATTGCGGCAATTAAAACATTTTACCGCTACCTTTACCGTGAAAGACTGGTCAAAATCAATCCGGCAGTTAATGTAAAAGCTCCCAAAAGCGCCAAAAGCCTTCCTGAGTTCCTGACAGACAGCGAAATAAAGCTATTAATGGAACATGCGGAAACAAAAACTCCTTCAGGTTTTCGCAACAGGGTAATTTTTGAAGTCCTGTACGCTACAGGCATGAGGAATTCCGAGTTGTGCGGGCTTAATTTTGAGAATTTAAACCTTGAGGAAAACGAGATCAGGGTTTCAGGCAAAGGCGGCAAGGAAAGGATTGTGCTTATAAGCGAAAGGGCAAGGAAATTTTTGCGGGAGTATACAGAAGAAAAAAGGCCTTTAATATCAAAAGATGCAAACAAGAACCTTACCTCTCCTGTTTTTATAAATACCAGCGGGTGCAGGATTCTCCAAAGAAGCATACACCGGGCAATAAAAGAATCTGCGCAAAAAGCAGGCATAATTAAAAACGTTTCTCCGCATACATTCCGGCATACCTTTGCCACAAGGTTACTGGAAAAAGGCGCTGACCTTCGTGTGGTTCAGGAACTCCTCGGGCATTCCAGCATAAGCAATACACAAATTTATACGCACGTCTCAATGGAAAGACTCAGGCAAACCTATCTAAAAGTCCATCCCAGAGCCGGTAAAAGTTAAACCTTACTTCTTGCAAGCGTGCTGCTAAAGAATTCAACAACATTATTAGCAATAGCAGCAGTATTATCCGCTAACCATCCTCCGGCTTTCAGTGCTTTCTTTGTTACGGAGCCGACTTTTTGGGTTTTAGCAGCATGTGAGGCATGTCCTGCCAACAAACCTATACCAAAATCTCTTATTGATTCACCTGTATGGAAATATGCTTTTGCAAGATTTTTTTCATTACCATTCGCCTGAGAAAATCCTTTTACTGCCTTGACTGCATTTAACCCTGCAAATACACCGCTTACTACAGCCGCTCCTGCTAGTAATACCGGTGCGCTAACAACTCCCATTCCTACCGCCAGTGCTCCAAGCCCAATTGCTCCAACTGCGGCTCCACCATGTATTAATAAATTTTTCGGACTGCTGAACATTTCAGTAACAAATGCCAATCCACCTCTTGCTATATTAACAAACGCCTCTTTTCCGGATAACTTCCCATCCCCATTATAGAAAGGCTTTGTCCATCTATGCATTGTCGCCCAAAAACCTTTTTGGGGCTTTTTACTGTTTTTACCCTTGATGGTTACTACATCACGAATTTCTTTATCAAGCCTGACTCCTGTGCGGGTTGATTTCTGAAATTGCCAAAAATCCACTCCTGCTGCGGATGAACCTGTTGTTTGCAAGCCTGTATATGCACTACCAGTTTGGTTTACCATTCCTGCTTTTTCCCTTCAGATATTATGCATAATTAAACCTTACAGGTATATAAAAACAAGGAATTCTAAAAAATTGCTTTAATTTTATAAAGTATGCTATACCAGCAGGGAAAAATGTACGTAACAGGCAAGAAAAATTCCCAGAAGAGCGCCCATTAGAACTTCCAGGGGTGTATGGCCGAGAACTTCCATTAGTTTTTCCTGACTGGTTTTTATATCCCTTTCAGAATAATAATCATCGACTATTTTATTTAAAAGGGCAGCGGTTTTACCTGCGGCTCTTCTGAGACCTGCGGCATCATACATTACAACTCCCGCAAAACCAAGAGCTATGGCAAATTCCACGGAGCTAAACCCTGCAACAAGCCCGACACTTGTTGTAAGAGCTACAGAAAAAGAACTGTGGCTGCTGGGCATTCCTCCTGTGATAGCAAACATTTTAAAATTAAATTTTTTGTGCTTGATATAAAAATAAGCGAATTTTATAAACTGAGCTATAAACACCCCTAAAAACGATGCGATGATTACTTCAATTCCAGTGTTTGCTATCATTTCCTAACTTTCTCTGCTATATAACCTGCTATACCAACTAATAAAGATGAATCCAAATCATGTTCAGCCAGAATTTCCACGGCTGATTGTGTTAATTCATCCAGATCCTGTTTAGCTTTTTCAAGTCCCCAAAAAGAAGCATAAGTATTTTTACCTGCTTCGCTGTCCTTACCCGGGGTTTTTCCCAGCTCTTCCAGAGTTCCTGCAATATCAAGGATGTCATCAGCTATCTGAAACGCATAACCAATCTTTTCCCCGTATGCTGTAAGCGCTTTTAACTTTTGCTCGTCAGCTTCTGAAAGCAAAGCGCCAGCTCTCATCGCAAATTTAAAAAGCTCGCCGGTCTTATGCTTAATTATATAATCAAATTCTTCAGAATTAATAGTTTTATTTTCTGACTGTATATCCACGGTCTGGCCGCCGACAATTCCCATAGGACCTGCTGCCTGGAGAAATTCTTCTACTACCTGAAGAAGTATACACTTGTCTACGCTGTCAGGGGTGTGGTTAATGATTACCTGCGGTCCGTAAGCCAGAAGGGCATCTCCTGCAAGTACTGCTGTAGCTTCACCGTAAACTTTATGGTTGGACGGCTTACCTCTCCTGTAGTCATCATCATCCATGCACGGCAGGTCGTCATGAATTAAGCTCTGCGCATGAAGCATTTCCAGTGCGCAGGCAACAGGAATGACGGTTTCTGTATTACCGCCGCAAACCCTTGCGCTTTCAAGTACAAGTACAGCTCTTAGTCTCTTTCCGGAAGACAGGGCTGAATATCTCATAGATTCCCATATAGTATTCGGATACCTTGATTCAAGATATTTATCAAGGTTTTCATTAATAAGCTGTTTGTCTTTCTCAACTGCTTCAGAAAGGTTGAAATTTTGTGGAACGGATGAAATCATTACAAATTCTATTTTAGCTTACTCCAAATCGTCTTTATTATAGTACATCTCATCTAATATGGAAATACGATTGAATTTTTGTTTACTCTTTTTGCGGGAATCTTCTCTTGCCTTGCTCCCTATCTTTACTATGCGTGTTTTTTCCTTGCCTGAGGAGTCTTTTATTTTTACTGTGGCTTCCTGTTTCTGTCCTGAACAAGTTACCTGTTTTTTATATTCAAATGCCTCTTTAACAAAGTTTTTGTAGCTTAAATACCTTGATTCATGGATTTTATCAAGGTTTGCGATGACATTACACTTTTCTTCCTCTAAATGCAGGCAGTCAGAATAATAGCACTTATCAGAAAGCGCATTTATCTCATCAAACAGTTTCATAACTTCCGAAGGCATGAGAATATCAAATCTTAGATAACTAAACCCGGGTGTATCCGCAATCTGGCAGGGGGTTTTATCAGGAACCGGAATTTCCATCAGCTCAATATGTCTTGTGGTATGTATTCCTTTTCCGCTCTTTTTGCTTACGTTTTTAGTACGCAAATCAAGTTCCGGGCAGAGTTTGTTTAAAAGAGATGATTTGCCCACCCCGGACATGCCTGCTAATACAGATACTTTGCCCAGAAGGTTTTTATGGAAATTTTCTATACCCGACCCGTCCAGTGCTGAGGTAAAAACAATTCTGTAACCCAGCGGTTCGTAAATTGTCTGTACTTTTTTTAAGAGTTTTTGTTCACTGTCAGAAAGATCAATTTTGTTTATGCAGATTAATGCAGGGATATTGTTTAATTTTGCAAGGCAAAGGTATCTGTTTAGCTGCACAAAGTCCAGCCCTGGCTCTGCAAGAGAGGCCACAATAATTGCCTGGTCAATATTTGCTACAGATGGCCTTGGCATATAGTTTTTGCGCTCAAATACTTCTGTTATTACCGCCTGGTTAGTGTCCTCGTTGATTTCTTCAATCCGTACATTGTCCCCTGTGCATACATCAGCTTTTTCCTTTTTGAGCCGTTCCCTGAGACGGCATTCATATAATGTATCCCCGGATTTTACGTATATAAAATCCGAATGTATTTTAATTATTTTTCCTGTCTTGGATAGATTAGTTTTCAATTTTAGAAGTTTTTATTTTTTACCAATAATAATGTTAGCTTAACTTCCGTCAATAGGCAAATACACAAAGCCGAAGTATTGATAAAAAATGGATTAAGGAATAAACAAAAAATTCTCAGGTAAATTTTTCAAAAAATCTATATGTAAAAATTTTTTATCACCTCCTTATTTACAGGAATCATGCAGTATTTTAAAATGATTGTTTGCCATATGATTTTAGGTTTTATTTCTTGAAGATATGCGCAGTATCTGAAATTTTTAAGACCGATAATA